>Ga0307427_1000026_pt1 | contig 150806 bp, 175 predicted proteins | sample SalMarWE160190MG_FD_202162 | JGI IMG/M metagenome (GOLD analysis project Ga0307427, IMG submission 202162) | Salt marsh sediment microbial communities from the Plum Island Ecosystem LTER, Massachusetts, United States - WE1603-190 | ecosystem: Environmental > Aquatic > Marine > Intertidal zone...
CAAAACAGCTTGGAAAACTCAAGTTAAAACAACCCCCAAAAGTCGCAAGACTGTTTGGGGACCCCGCTAAATTTGTTTTAAACACTAATTGGGTCTCAAGAAAATCGCAAAATTTCTTGGGTTGGGTTAAATATCCACGCCCAGCCATCGCAGGACGGCCTTCAAACCGAAGTATCCCAGGTAAGCCAGTACCATGCTTTTGACCGTTCTCCCTGCCCAGGTGGCGAGGAAAAATCTTATCCAACCAAAGCGAACCATGCCCGCAAATATGGCAAAAGGGTAATAAAAGGGGGTGATTAAGGATGCTATGAGGAAAACAGCTTTAGAGCCGTGGCGGTCAATAATATTGCTGAAGCGAAGGTAAAGGCCGCTGTTACTATCTCGGAATAATCCCCTGCCAGCGTATCCAGTGAAATAAGCACCAATAGCACCTATAGCCTCACCAATTCCAGCTACGGCGCCAACTATGGCAGGATTTAATACTCCACCCAGTGTGAATGTAAGAACAAGGCCAAAGCCGGGCATAGCCAGGGTCCCGCTGGAGAGGACGTTGATAAAAAAGCAACCCAAATAGCCCCACTCTGCTATCTGTTCGATGTAGCTTCGATGCTGAAGGATAAGAAGAGATAAGGATATGGTGACTGCTAAAGATATGCCACCTATTAAGGCTTCATTTTTAGTCGGTTTTCTCATCAAATTTTGCCTATTATACAGTAAAAGTATACAAATGAAGCCAAAAATTTCGAGTTTATTTTGTTTACTGTACCGAGATTATAGCCAATTCCAGAAAGCAAACATAACCAAGGCTGAGCGCAAAGTCAACGACCTAGGGGCTTGTGACTGTCGACCTTGGTCAGTGAGAATCTTGGGCGATATCAAAAATCGTGCCTCTGCTGTTTTAAGAAGGGGAGAGAAGAGAGGAAGGCGCCGTATTTCTTATTTCATGCCCTTTCTAGAGCCTGTCAGTGCCCTCTGAAGCGATTTTCCATTGCTTGGGGACAGAGCTGAATCATTGTAGCATGGCCACATAGCTGTTTATAGGCACCCCCAGCGAATCTGCTACGGGCATGCACTTCGCCATGAGACAGTAGAAAAACTTCCCTTCCGGGGGAAGCTCGGATAAAGCCTCATAATGCCCCATCCCTTTGGCGAATATAAGGTCTGCTGACTCAAATTCTCGTTTGAACTGGGCTGAAGCTAAAGAAAAGACTATTCCTGGTGAAGCTATGCCCGTGCTTATGACCTTCCCAAACTCACCTTCCAAGCCAGACCTCCTCACATTGTCCATGGTCAAATCGTCTTGAACAGGCGATGGTTTAACCACATAGATAACCTGGGCAAATTGCTTCATCCACTTGGCTAGAGGTAGGTCGAAGTAAAGCTCCCCGGCATTATCCGCCAGATATAAAACTTTGCCGGCATCTTTTAACTTTGCTTCCAATTGCTCCGAATCATCTACAACAAAGCTTACAGGTTTCCTGATATCCTCCCTAATAGAACCAGGCTCCCTGAAGAAATCGATAACATTCGCTGCTGCGGCCAGCTTAAGACAACCCCTGAGGTCATCATTATATCGAGACCTCAGCTCAGGGTATAATTCTCTGGCGAGCGTCATCTCCCTTTCCTTCATTGCCCTGTAAGGGTCAGGATTGTGGGTCACTTCTCTTACTACCTTGTTAATCTTGGTGGCAATCACAATGGATAATTGGCTATAAGAGAACTCATCATCCAATATCTTCATCGCTTCTTTTATTGCATTTTGCTTCAGCGAAGCATCGCCTGTGGCCAGCTCTGCAGCTTGGCAAATTAATCTGCGTAAGCATTCATAGCAACCTGGCATCAGTTTCATGCTAACTCCCTTAACTCAAATTTGAGCAGCTTGTGTCGCTGTATTATAATAGTATCGGCTATGTTTGAGAAACTAGAATTAATACAAAAGCGCTATGACGAGCTAAGCCAACTCTTGGCTCGAGCAGATGTAGCTACGAATCTTAAGCGGCTTCAAGAGCTAAGCAAGGAGAAGGCTGCTCTTGAAGATGTTGTTGGCACATACCAGCAATATAAAGCCAAGGGCAAAGCGCTGGCGGAACTTGAAGCTCTGCTTAATCCCCATGATGAAGCGGAAATGATGACTTTAATCAAGGAAGAAGTGAACAAAATCAAACAGCAGCAAGATGACCTTCTTCGCCGACTCAAGCTTTCCCTGATGCCCAAAGACCCAGCCAAGGATCGAGATGTCATTGTTGAGATAAGGGCTGGTGCTGGTGGTGGGGAGGCAAGCCTCTTTGCTGCCGACTTATTCCGCATGTACAGCAGATATGCCGAGGGCAAAGGCTGGCAGGTGGGGATCATTGATAGTAATCAAAGTGAAATCGGAGGTTTCAAGGAGCTAATATTCGAAATCAAGGGTAAAGGCGCCTTCAGTCGCTTTAAGCACGAGCGTGGTGTCCATCGAGTGCAAAGGGTGCCCGCCACCGAGGCCTCAGGACGACTTCACACCTCGACAGCTACGGTAGCGGTCCTGCCCGAGGCAGAAGAGATTGAGCTCAACATCAAGCCTGATGATCTCAAAATGGAATTTTTCCATAGCCGGGGGGCTGGGGGGCAAAATGTAAATAAAGTAACTACGGCGGTTCGCCTCACGCACTTGCCCACAGGCATAATGGCCTCCTGCCAGGATGAAAGGTCTCAAATAAGAAACAGGATGAAGGCCATGGCGGTGCTTCGGGCCAGGCTGCTTGACCTTGAACAACGGAAACAATCTGAAAGCATGGATAAAGAGCGGCGGATGCAGGTAGGTAGTGGCCAACGGTCGGAAAAGATCCGCACCTACAATTTTCCCCAGAACAGGGTTACCGATCACCGAATCAACTCAAGTTTTCACAACCTTCAACAGATTTTAGATGGAGAACTGGATGAAATCATTGAAGACCTGTCCAGCAAAGAGCAGGTTGAACAACTGGAAGCAGCTCTTACATGATTTTACGCGAAGCTTTGCAATCAGCTACCCAAACATTACTCAAGACAAGAATTGATGATGCCTCTGTTGAGGCTGAGCTTTTGCTAGGCTGCATCTTGGGAATGTCGAGAACACAGCTTTACACAGAGCCAGAGAGGGTCTTAACTTCAGCAGAAATAAAGCATCTGCGGCGTCTTGTCCAGCGTCGCCTTGACCACGAGCCTGCTGCTTATATTTTAGGGCACTGCGAATTTTACGGAATTGATTTCTACATTGACTGTCACACTTTTATTCCCAGACCAGAAACAGAACTTCTCGTGGAAAAAGCTGTGGAATTTGCCCAATGCATTTCCCACACGGGAAAGCGAATTACCATAGCCGACGTCGGCACAGGCTGCGGAGCTATTGCCATCAGCCTTGCTTTAGCATTACCCCAAGCTAAGATTTATGCCACGGATATTTCAGCTCCGGCTCTACAGGTAGCTGGGATGAATTGCCGGCGCCACGCTGTTAGCAGCCAGGTGGAACTTTTGCAAGGGAATTTGCTTGAGCCACTATCTCAACCCGTAGATATGATAGTAGCCAATTTGCCTTATATTAAAAGTTGTGAATTTAGAGATTTGAGCCCAGAAGTAAGAAATTTTGAGCCCACGACAGCCTTGGCTGGTGGTGAGGATGGCTTGGACAAAATGCAACAAATACTAGAACAGATGCCGAGGAAGCTTAGTCATGGAGGCTGTTTTCTTTTGGAAATAGGCCAGGGACAGGGAAGAGTGGTAACTTCGTTAGTAAAGAGCTATTTCCCACAGGCCAGTATCGAGTTAATTTCCGACTTGGGCGGTATCGAGAGGGTAGTAAAGGTCGGGTTACAGGTAAGAAAGTCAGTTTCAAAGGAGTAAGATAGTGGAAGAGATAGAACGGTTAGCTCAGCTTATCGTAGAGTCTCAAAAGACCATTGTGTTTACCGGGGCCGGGATAAGCACGGAGTCAGGTATCCCCGATTTCCGCAGCCCGGGAGGAATCTGGAGCAGATATGACCCTGAGGACTTCACCATTCAAAAATTCCTCAGCGGCCCGGCCGCTCGCAAAACTATTTGGAAGATGTCCGCCGAAGGTGGACTTCTTACTGAAGCTGAACCAAATCCCGCCCATTATGCCATCGCTGAGCTCTACCAGTTGGGCAAATTAGATTGCGTCATCACTCAAAATATCGACAACCTGCACCAGAAGGCTGGAGTCCCTGATGATAAGGTGTTCGAGCTTCACGGTAATATGGGATGGGTGGTGTGCTTAAATTGCCGTAGACGCTTTCCGATGCCTGAAGTATTACAACAAATAAAGGAAGGGATAGAAGTTCCCGATTGCCCTGACTGTCAGGGTATCCTGAAGCCAGATGCAGTGTTTTTCGGAGAGGCATTACCACAGGAGACATTACAGGAAGCTATCCGCCACTCACGGAACTGCGACCTTTTTATTGTCATTGGGTCCACTCTTGTCATTTACCCCGCTGCTTATATTCCAACATATGCCGCGGAGGCTGGAGCAAAGTTAGCTATCGTTAATTTAACTCCAACTCCCTTCGACCAATATGCCGCAGTAGTCATCCGGGGTAAAGCTGGCGAAATAATGCCCAGGGTGATGGAAAAGGTGGGGCTCTCTTAGTTGTGAGCTCTCAGCTAAACTAACGGCTGAATACCTCTTCCTAGTCCGCTATTTTTTGGATACGCTTGATATCAACTGCCTTGCCAGTATTTTCATCCACTTCGACCAGAATTGCATCGAAGCTGACTTTTCCCTTCCCGACCGATAACCGACTAGGCATCTGAGTAAGGAAGCGCTCAATTACAGAATTTGGGTCATCCCCGATAACCGAATCTATAGGGCCAACCATGCCTATGTCGGTGACATAAGCAGTGCCTCCGGGCAATATGTGAGCATCAATGGTGCCCACATGGGTATGGGTGCCCAACACAGCGCTGACTCGTCCATCGAGATATTTACCCATTGCCACTTTCTCCGAGGTTGCCTCAGCATGAAAGTCAACAATAATAGGAATTGATTTATGTTTAAACTCAGCCAGTAGCTGATCCATGGCTCGAAAGGGACAATCGAAGTTGCCTATGAAAACACGCCCAACGAGGTTAACTATCAGAACATTGTTTTTAAGCAAATAGCCACGACCAGGATTTGTCGGCGGATAATTCAATGGGCGGAGGAGAGCGGGTTCATTATCCAGGTAGGGAATAATCTCTTTGTAGGCCCAGATATGATTGCCTGTGGTTATGACATCAATTCCAGAATCAAAGAGCTCTTCTGCTGTACTTGGAGTCAGCCCTAACCCACCGGCAGCATTCTCGCCATTGCCTACTACGAGGTCAATATTATATTCAGAATATAAGCCTGGTAGGATTTCCTTCACTGCCTTCCGACCAGGCTTGCCGATGATGTCGCCTATTGCCAGTATTCTCAATTTTACTTAGCGTAATCTATCGCCGTAGTCTCCCTTATCACCATTACTTTTATCTGGCCAGGATAGGTCAGGCTTTCCTCTATCTTCTTAGAAATATCCCGAGCCAATCTCACCGCTGTTAAATCATCAACTTTATCTGGTTTTACCATGACGCGCACTTCGCGTCCAGCTTGAATAGCAAAAGTCTTTTCCACGCCAGGAAAATCGGCTGCTATGTCCTCTAAGTCCTTAACACGCTTCAAATATTGGTCCAAGGACTCACGTCTTGCACCAGGCCGCGAACCACTTATGGCATCGGCAGCAGCAACAATAAAGCCCATAACAGTACTAGTCTCTGCCTCGCCATGATGTTCAGCAACGGCTTGAACCACCTCTGGATTTTTATCCCATTGCTTAACCAGGTCAGCACCTATCAGAGCATGCGGGCCCTCCGTTTGATGGTCTATTGCCTTTCCAATATCATGAAGCAGGCCGGCTTTCTTAGCGATATTGGCATTAGCCCCAATTTCGCTAGCCAGCATCCCCGCCAGATGAGAAACTTCGAGACTGTGAAGTAAAACATTCTGACCATAACTGGTACGAAATTTAAGCTGACCAAGTAGCTTAATCAGTTCAGGATGTAAGCCTGGCACCCCAGCTTCATAAGCAGCTCGCTCACCCTCACTACGGGCAGTAGCTTCAACCTCTGTTTTGGTTTTGTCCACTATTTCCTTAATCCGGGCTGGGTGAATGCGCCCATCAAGGATAAGTTTGCTTAAGGCAAGGCGAGCTACTTCACGCCTCATAGGGTCAAAGCTGGAGATGGTAACCGTCTCCGGAGTATCATCAATGATAAGATCAACGCCAGTAGCTTGCTCCAGAGCTCGGATATTGCGTCCCTCACGCCCAATGAGCCGCCCCTTCATCTCGTCACTAGGCAGGGGAACAGCGGATATTGTAGTTTCCGAAACAACATCGGTAGCACACCTTTGAATAGCTGTGGCCAGAATATCCCGAACCCTTTCATCAGCTTCTTCCTTTATTTGCGCCTCCCACACCCTAACCTGTTGCGAGGCTTCTTCTTCAACCTCTTGTTTTAGCTCTTGAAGCAAGAGAGTTCTTGCTTCTTCACTAGATGTGCCAGAGATGGATTCTAATTTTGCCAGCTGCTTTTCTCTTATTGCCTGAAGTTCAGCTGTTGTCCTCTCAATATCTTTTTTCTTGCTATCTAAATCACGATCACGCCGCTCTACAGCCTCTAACTTCCGCTCCAGCGCCTCTTCTTTCTGGTTAACACGCTTTTCTATTCGTTGTATTTCAAGGCGACGTTCCTTGCTTTCCGCCTCGGCAGCGTTGCCAACCTTGATAGCTTCTTCTCTAGCTGCACGGAGTAGCTCATTATACTTGGTTGTTGCCTCATCTAATAAGTTCTGTGCCTCTTTTCTTGTTTTTTGAATATCCCGGTTGGCTACTATTTGCCTGACAAAGTACCCAATAAGGATGCCTAAGACAAGAGCAAGGCCACCTATCATTAATGTATAGTCCATTTTTCCTCTTTATTTCGTTGTTATAATAAATGCAAAACATTGCATATTAATAATAACCTTTTATTGGGTTCGCGTCAACTAATTGTGCTGCCAAACAATCCCTTGGCCAATTTGCCTGGCATCTCTTAACGCACCGGGAGAGGTGTTATATTGCCGTTGCACATAACTCGGGATTTTGTGCAACTTACTCACTCCAACGCTGATATAGATTGATTATTAGCGAACTGGTGTATGTCGCTTAAAATCCTGTATATTACTGTTGTGGAAGCCATGAATGAAGAACTAATCGCTCCCTGTGGGATGAACTGCGGCTTGTGCGCTAGCTACCTGGCGATGAAAAACGATCTGAAAAAGAAGGGAATTGGGAAGACGTACTGCGCCGGCTGCCTGCCACGAGGCAAGAATTGCTATTATAAAAAACAGTGTGATCTCCTAGGAAAAGGACTGGTACGGTTTTGCTACGATTGCGGGGATTTCCCATGCCGCTGGCTAAAGACTCTCGACAAGCGCTACCGCACTTTTTACCATATGAGCATGATTGAGAACCTGGAATACATCAGAGATAATGGTATTAATAAATTCCTTGAAAGAGAGCAAGAGAAGTGGCGATGCCCTGAGTGTGGTGGGGTGATATGTTGCCACAATGGTATCTGTTTTAATTGTGGTATCGATAAGCTGCGCCAAAAGAAGCAAAGATATCGCTGGGAGGAGAACTGATGAAGAAAACCTGGCAGGAGAAATTGAAGGACAAACCCTCTTTCCCTAAGGTGCTCAGGCTGGAGGAAGGGTTTCCCTGTTACAATGCCGTGCATAAGATGGGTGCCGAAGTCGGTGATAGCGTCGTCCTGGTGAATCCATCTGAAGTAGTGGCAATTATGAAGCAGGTACCGAAAGGTAAGCTTATCACGATTGTCGAAATATGCAAGCAAATAGCCAGGAATCACGGCGTGAAAGCTTGCTGCTCTTTAACCACCGGGATTTTCATAATGACGGCGGCCAATGCGGTGGAAGAAGCTGTAAGGGAAGGTAAGTCACTAGACATACCATACTGGCGGGCGCTCAAAGCAGATGGTTTTTTGAATGGAAAATACCCCGGTGGACAAGAAGCGCATAAGAGACTACTTGAGGGAGAAAATTTCAGGGTCATTGCTCGAGACAAGAAGTACCAGGTTGTCGATTACGAGAAATACCTGATGAAGCTAGCATGAGATCATTGCCAGTTCAAAATTTCGCACCTTGTACATAACAGATTTGCATTCTTACACACTCACTCAAACCATTCTTCGCCCGGTTTGCTGGTCACAGTTATACTTCGACATTGGGCCTTCTTCGATGTAAAATACCTCCTATATGAGCACAAGGAGGCCGGTAAAGCTGAATACGGTCTATTTGGGCCTTCTTCTTTTTGTCGTCGCTCAAATGCTCATCCTTCTTGTTGCTCCCCGTATAGACCCATTCTTGGAAGAAAACGATATAGATATACCGACCCAGCCATCCGCGCCGATATCCTGGTGGCCTGGGGAAGTGACATTACCGGATGGAGATGTTATCGAGGTACCAGCCCATTCAGCGTTGGGACCGATTTTAATCTATATTCTTGCGGCGGCGGCCGTGCTTGGACTTACGCTCTCCAAGATTCCACTTAAAGCTTTAAAGATTTTTCTTAGACTCTTGTTTGCCCTTCTGTTTAGTTGGGGCGCCTTCATCGCAACTGTCTTCTACTTGCCCCTTCCGATAGCTGTCGCCATCGCTGTCGTGTTTGGAACATTTTGGTTCTTGATACCACTTGTCTGGTTACATAACCTGGTATTGATTCTGGCGGTTAGTAGTCTAGGAGCAGTTTTCGGTCGCTTTATTACGCCATGGACCGCGATGGCTATTATTTTGGCACTCGCCATCTATGACTTCCTGGCGGTTCGTTTCAGGTTTATGCTCTGGATGGCAGACAGGCTATCGCAAATAAATGCCTTGCCGGCACTAATCATTCCCAAAAACTATTCTGAATGGAACTTCAACTTGAAAAAACGGGAGAAGATAATAGAGGTGAATCCCGCCGCTAGGGAATACTCCATATTGGGTGGTGGCGACATTGCCTTCCCTTGTCTGCTTACAGCCTCAGTTTATTTTGCCCAAGGTCTAGCTCCAGCGGCTATTATTGCGGTACTCGGATTACTGGGATTGGTCAGCGTCTATGTGATTCAAGCGATATTTTTAAAGGGGAAGCCGATGCCGGCCCTGCCACCTATCGCTGCCTTTACATTGGTTGGATTATTGATTATCGCGTGACACAACAGTATAGCGAATTGTTACCTAGTCTTTAATCAACGCCGCTTGCCTTGCTGAAGTTGTAGCTACAAGCTGCATGCTCAAAATGCAAAGCGATAAGGCTAACTTCATGAAGGGCTGTTAAACCATGTATTAAAGAAGCGACCCCGAGGGGATTTGAACCCCTGATCTCCACCGTGACAGGGTGGCATGTTAAACCGCTACACCACGGGGCCGTATAAAGAATTTATGGTAAAATATAATGGAAAATTTCCTTAATGTCAAACTTGCCCTGACACCATGAGAAGGTATTATTGTACTTGGAGCCAAGGGAAAAGTTGACAAGGGAAGAGAGATTCCTATAAAATATTGGTGTAGTAGTACTTTAACAATTGAATAGTGGAAGGAAGATTTTGAGTGGAGAGCTTGATCCTGGCTCAGAATAAACGTTGGCGGTGCGCCTTATGCATGCAAGTCGAACGGGGTTACAGTCTTCGGATTGTAACCTAGTGGCGGACGGCTGAGTAACACGTAAGTAACCTGCCTTAGAGTGGGAAATAACTTGCCGAAAGGCAAGCTAATGTCCCATGTGGTAACGAAGCAAATGCTTTGTTATTAAAGCCTTAGGGTGCTCGAAGAGGGACTTGCGTCTGATTAGCTAGTTGGTAGGGTAATGGCCTACCAAGGCGATGATCGGTAGCTGGTCTGAGAGGATGGTCAGCCAGATGGGGACTGGGACACGGCCCCAACTCCTACGGGAGGCAGCAGCAAGGAATCTTGGGCAATGAGCGAAAGCTTGACCCAGCGACACCGCGTGAGGGAGGAAGGCCTTCGGGTTGTAAACCTCTTTTCTTGGGGAAGAATTCTGACGGTACCCAAGGAATAAGCCTCGGCTAACTACGTGCCAGCAGCCGCGGTAATACGTAGGAGGCGAACGTTATTCGGATTTACTGGGCGTAAAGGGAGCGTAGGCGGTTCCTTAAGTCAGATGTGAAATCTTCTGATTCAATCAGAAGGCGTCATTTGATACTGAGGGACTTGAGAATAGCAGAGGGAAATGGAATCCCCAGTGTAGCGGTGAAATGCGTAGATATTGGGGAGAACACCAGTGGCGAAGGCGATTTCCCAGGTTGTTTCTGACGCTGAGGCTCGAAAGCGTGGGGAGCGAAGCGGATTAGATACCCGCGTAGTCCACGCCCTAAACGGTGGACACTAGACATGGGAGGTATCGACCCTTTCTGTGTCGAAGCTAACGCCTTAAGTGTCCCGCCTGGGGAGTACGGCCGCAAGGCTAAAACTCAAAGGAATTGACGGGGGTCCGCACAAGCAGCGGAGCGTGTGGTTTAATTCGATGCTACACGAAGAACCTTACCAGGGTTTGACATGGCAGAAGTAGGAATCCGAAAGGAGGACGACCTGTATCCAGTCAGGAGCTGTCACAGGTGCTGCATGGCTGTCGTCAGCTCGTGCCGTGAGGTGTTGGGTTAAGTCCCGCAACGAGCGCAACCCTTGTCCTATGTTAAATTCTCATAGGAGACTGCCTTGTACAGCAAGGAGGAAGGAAAGGATGACGTCAAGTCAGCATGGCCTTTATATCCTGGGCTACACACACGCTACAATGGGTGATACAAAGGGTTGCCAAGGAGTGATCCGGAGCTAATCCCATAAAATCATCCTCAGTTCGGATTGCAGGCTGAAATCGCCTGCATGAAGTCGGAGTTGCTAGTAACCGCAGGTCAGCTACACTGCGGTGAATACGTTCTCGGACCTTGTACACACCGCCCGTCACGCCGTGGGAGCCGGCAACACCTGAAGTCGATGGGCTAACTTGTGATTAACAAGAGGCAGTCGCCTAAGGTGGGGTTGGTGACTGTGACGAAGTCGTAACAAGGCAGCCGTACGGGAACGTGTGGCTGAATCACCTCCTTTCTAGGGAGTCTAAGTGAAAAGTTTAATGATTCCTAGGTCGGTCGATGGACTGAGAAGTCTATCGTTGAGTGTTTGAAATTTTTTCTTCCTTCCACTATTCAGTTGTTAAAAATCTTGCCTGTATAGTACGATTGGTAACAGGTGAGTTTTTTCAAAAACCGCCTCAGGGGTTTCTGGCTTATCAGCCTGCTATTAGGTAATGGTGTGGGGTTGGTGGTGAGCCACTATCACTCATTTTGCTAACTTTTTACCAATTTACCAATGTTAACGGAATTCTTGCAAAATCTTGACGATGCGTAAAAGATGATATAATATTGCTAGGAGCTACGATTTTGGAAAAGTTAAACTGTTACAAGAGGAGGTGGGATATGAGTAGACATATCAGGGTCATGCTGGCAGCTTTGCTTATCGTGACTGGGGTTTTGATCTTCTTGCCCTCCAGCTACGTAAGTGCCGGAGGAATGATCTGTAACCAGAGCTTCGAGGGGGGAGCAGGAGAAGTCCCGTACGCATGGAACCTGACCGGAAACGCTACGCGCGTAGATACCGGCCCAATCTATGTAGGTAATTGGACCGCCCGGATAACAGGGGACGGTGGCACACTTACTCAGTGGTTGAGTATCGGAAATCTCACCATGCCGGTGACATTTGAGGCCTGGGGATGGATATATGTTTCCGGCAACGTTACTGGTGTCATCGCTATCGACTTCTGGATGGGAGTGAATGGGACCCAACTGAGTCCGACAACAGAGCTGTCTGCCAACGATACGAACGGCATCTATGTACAAAGGAAGACTGACACGATGCAGTCATCAGTGGGGGCGAATTGTGTAAGAATCCGTCTTCTGGGCACTGGCTGGGACGAGGGGGGGGAAGTGCGGTTCGATGAGATTGGTTTTTGGCCGCCGACGGGGGGTTTCTGCTTCATTGCGACCGCGGCCTATGGCACAGAAACAGCCAGTCAGCTTGACATATTGCGCGATTTCCGGGACCAGGTATTACTGAAGAATGCCCTCGGTTCGCGATTTGTGGAGGCTTATTACAGGCTTAGTCCACCTGTGGCCGACTTCATAGCGAAGAACGATTTCCTGCGTGCAGTTGTCAGGGAGGCGCTCATCGATCCGGTAGTAAATCTCCTGCAATGGTCGCAGGGCCTATGGAGAGCTTAGCCCAACATACCCCGAGTCAAGGCTTTCTATGGTGTAGGCGCTGTTCAGGCGGACTCGGATGGCGGAGGGCTCGCATATGGAGCGGGCACATACCGGAAACGCAGTTGGATGTCGTGAACTAGAGATGTCGTTGTCCTTGAACTGACGTAGAACTCCGATAGGAGTCTGAAATTCTCCCCGATTGCTACGACTGTGAATACAGTTGAGCAAATAGATTATTATGGCTAATCCAATTAAGTTTGGCACCGATGGGTGGCGAGGAATTATCGCCGAGGATTTCACCTTCGACAATGTGCGCATCTGTGCTCAGGCCGTAGCGGAATATCTCAAGCAAAATGGGCTCGATAAACAAAGCCTGGTCATTGGCTATGATACTCGTTTCGCCTCTGAGGATTTTGCTGCCGCCGCTGCTGAGGTGATAGCCGGCAACGATATCAAAGTTCACCTCTGCCTCAAGCCAGCCCCTACGCCAGTGGTGAGCTTTACTGTCCCGGCTACTAAGTCCGCGGGGGCTATTGTGATAACTGCCAGCCACAACCCTGGTTCATGGAACGGATTCAAATACAAATCTCAGGATGGGACTAGCGCTCCAGAAGGGGTCACTTCTCAGATAGAAAGAAATATCGCCTCCCTCACCCGCCGGAGAGAGGGGGTGAAAAGGCTTGCTCTGGATAGGGCCTTAAAGAAAGGAGCTGTTGACTATGTGGACATCTCTCCTGCTTACTTCGAGCATCTTAGTCACCTTGTTGATATAGAAGAATTGCGCCGCCAGAAATTAAATATCCTGGTTGACCCCATGTATGGTGCTGGCATTGGCTATTTTAAGGCAGTCCTTCAAGGTGGTAACTTGAGAATTACCGAAATTAACGCTGAAAGAAACCCCTCCTTCCCCCAAATTCAGCCTGAGCCAATTGCCAAAAACCTGACCAAGCTTTCCCGGTTGGTCGTTGAGCGAAAGGCTGACGTAGGCTTAGCTACCGATGGAGACGCCGACCGTATTGGCATCGTAGACGAAAAGGGACAATTTTTAACCCAGCATCAAGTTTTTGCCTTGCTTTGTCTATATCTCCTGGAGGTTCGTGGTGAGCGTGGCGCCATGATAAGAACATTAACTTCCACCATGATGCTTTCCCGCCTGGGGAAGCTCTTTGATGTGCCTGTTTACGAAACGCCGGTGGGTTTCAAATATGTCGCCCCCTTGATGATGGAGAAAAATGCCATTATTGGTGGCGAAGAAAGCGGCGGCTATGGCTTTCGCGGTCATGTCCCGGAAAGAGATGCCATACTTGCCGGGCTTTACTTCCTTGACTTTATGGTAAAAACAAGAAAAACACCGTCCCAGCTTCTGGACTACCTTTACAGCAAAGTTGGACCTCACTATTATGACCGCAGGGATTTTCATATTTCCGCAGCTAAGCGTCAGACAATCCTGCACCGACTCAGTTCCAGTTCCCCAGCCAGCATAGCCGGTTCAAAAGTGAACAAAGTAGATACCACCGAAGGTTTTCGCTTCTTCCTCGGCGATGAGTCATGGCTGCTCATCCGCTTTTCCGGTACAGAACCGCTGGTCCGCATCTACTCTGAAGCTGAAAGCCTGGAAAGGGCAAGAGAGCTACTGGATGAGGGCAAAAAGCTGATAGGCCTCTAAAGTAGCCCGGCAAAAAATTTAAAAGGAAATATCCCAGGGTTTCTCAACTTTTCTGTGAAAATAGACTTAGTCTGTTTGCCCTGAGCTTTCGGCTGAACTCACGCCGAAGCCTGCTAGCAAAATCGTAACGGATTTTGCTCTTTGGTGGCAAATTATTTTAGACTGTGACTTATATTTGACACGTGCAGCTAATGGTCTATACAATATAGCTAGTTGCCTTTGGAGCAAGAAACGATAGTCTCCTGAGATTGACGGAATCACAAAAGTAACATCTGTGTATGCAAGACTATTATGAAATTAGGTGGCATGGGCGAGGTGGTCAAGGAGCTATAACGGCAGCCAAGATTTTGGCACAAGCAGCCTACCTTGAAGGCTATCAGGGAGTAACTGCTGCACCATCTTTCGGCGCTGAGAGGCGAGGTGCTCCGGTCAGTGCATCAACTAGGATTTCCCCGCAGACAATCATGGTAGTATCCCAGGTAGAAAACCCCAATGTGGTGGTAGTTCTAGACCACACCCTGCTGAAATACGAGGAAGTAACCAGCGGGCTAGTCAAAGGAGGATGGCTCATCGTAAATTCTTGGCGACCTCCAAAGGAGCTTGATCTTGGAGGCGACTTCAACATCGCTACTGCTGATGCTACTGGGGTATGCTCAAGCCTGGGACTGGTAGTCGCTGGCCTTACGGTTGTGAATACAGCGATACTGGGTGCGTTTATCCGTGCTACCGAAGCGGTGGGCATGGCAAGTATAGAGAAGGCAATAAGAGAAAGATTCTCCAACAGCGAGGTAGGTATTAATCTCGCCGCAATTGCACAGACCTACGAGATAACTAAACTCGAAGAAATGAGGTAACAGCAAGCCATGGGAACCAGAAATTGCCAACACATATGCAGTGAATCATCACCGGCTGTTGGCGAAGCAGGTAAAACAGGTGAATGGCGCGATTCATTCCCAGTGATAGACCCAGAAAAGTGCCTCCCAGTTAGACAAAACAAGCCTTCCTGTTTTCTATGCTGGCTCTATTGTCCAGATGCTGTTATTAGTAAAACCATACCCATCCAGATAAATATGGACTACTGCAAAGGCTGTGGAATATGCGCGCAGGTATGTCCGGCACATGCTATAACCATGGTAAATGAAGAGAAATTCTGTCCCACTGAGACGGATTGAGTGATTTTTGTGAGCAAAAAAATGGCCAAAAGAGTTATCACTAGGATACTTGATGGCAATCATGCTGCGGCCCAGGGGGTAAAACTCAGCCGGGTTCAAGTAATTGCTGCCTATCCTATTACACCCCAATCACCAGTCACTGAAACGCTCTCCGAATTTGTCGAAGGAGGGAAACTCGATGCCCAGTACATTGCTGTTGAAAGTGAGCACAGTGCCCTCGCCGTATGCACTTCAGCTTCTATGGTAGGAGCGAGAACCTTTACTGCTACCAGTTCACATGGCTTGGCCTATATGCATGAGATGCTACATTGGGCTGCTGGGGCACGTCTTCCAGTGGTCCTCGCCTGCGTAAACCGCGCTATTGGAGCACCCTGGAATGTGCTCAATGACCAGCAGGACTCTATATCCCAACGAGACACCGGTTGGATACAAATATACGCTCGAAACAATCAGGAGATAATAGACTCGATAATCCAGGCTTATAAGATCGCTGAGTCAGTTTACGTCCCGGTTATGGTCTGCTACGACGGTTATATTCTATCTCACACTGAAATGCCAGTGGATGTCCCGGCACAGGAGGCTGTGGACAGGTTTCTGCCCCCGTATAAACCACACACGATACTGGACCCGGCCAACCCCAAAAACTATAACCTTGTGACCCTGGCCAATCCCAGGGTTAACGCTGAAGGCGTGCTCTGCCATGGGTATATGGAACTGAGGTATCTTCTTCAAGAGGCGTTGCAGAACTCCAGAGAAACGATAACCACGGTGGGGCGAGAATTCGGTGAATTATTTGGCAGAAGCTATGCCAGTATGTTCTGGGAAGACAGACTGGATGACGCCGATATAGTTATTGTAGCCATGGGCAGTTTAGCAATGGAGGCGATAGTAGCCGCAGATATGCTTCGGGAGGCTGGGCACAAAGTGGGTGTCTTGGGCTTGAGAGTGTTCAGGCCATTCCCTAAGTCAGATGTGGCCCAGGCATTGAAAAAATCCCGCCTTGTTGTGATCTTCGATAAGAATATCAGCTATGGCTTGGAAGGAGCTACTTGCTCGGAGATAAAATCAGCCCTCTACGGAAGTTCCGTAAGAGCGGTAATACGAAACTTCATTGTTGGACTGGGTGGTCGTGATGTTAAAGCAAGAGAGATGGTAGATGCGGTAAACAAATCGCTGTTATCAGTGAGAGAGGGCGATTTAAACAAAGAATATCCCGAATGGATATGTGCCATTTGAGAAGGCTTACACGATGAAGACTACTGCTGTCAATATGACCGAGAAGGAATATCTCCTGCCGGGTAACAGGACATGCCCTGGCTGCGCATTGTCGCTCGCTTATCGTCACATTCTAAAAGCACTGGAAGGGCAGGTTATTGCGACCGTGCCAGCTAGTTGCCTCACAGTACTGCATGGCATGTATCCTGTAACATCTGTCACTGTCCCCTGTGTAAATACGCCATTCGCCTCCACCGCGGCATCAGCTACCGGCTTGGTTGCCGGGCTGAAAGCCTTGGGCAAAGAAGGGTTGACCGTGCTGGCAATCGCTGGTGATGGTGGGACACATGATATAGGTATCCAGGCGCTGAGCGCCGCTGCTGAAAGGCAGACTGACTTCCTCTATATCTGCTATGACAATGAAGGCTACATGAACACTGGCAATCAGCGCTCAGGCTCCACGCCCCTGGGCGCGATTTCAGGCACTACGCCTATTCTGGGCAAACAGCAGAACCAGAAAGACATAGCAGCCATAATGGAGGCACATGGCATTCCTTATGTTGCTACTGCAAATGCTTCTTATCCTCTAGACCTTTACGAAAAAGTCAGGAAAGCGAGGATGATACGAGGGACCAGGTTCATACATGTGTTCACACCCTGTTCCCCGGGATGGTCGTTCCCTTTCAGTGATACTATTAAGATCGGCAAGCTTGCGGTGGAAACGGGATGGGTGATACTTTATGAGGTTGAAGACGGCATTTTCCGCCTCACTTCGGCGAGTGCATCCATTGCCAAGAGGGATAACTTGAGGCCACTGAGAGAATATCTCATGGAGCAGGGAAGGTTCAAGAATATTACCGAAGAGCAGGTTAACGAACTACAGGGTTGGGTAAATGCTCGGTGGAAGCGTTGCCTGGATCGGGCAGTCAATTTATAATCTTCGGTTAATAGAGAGCCCTGCATCTTAGGGCGATAAAGTTTGCAGCAAAGGCCAGAGTTTGATAAACCTGAGCAGCCAGGTTATGGCTTGATCAAGGCGTGGACGTCGTCACTGTACCGGTAGAGAAGGATAAAAGGACTGGCAGATAACCTATATGCCTATGTCTGACCAGGGAATGGTTCATGCTGAATAATGATTTAATTCTTCGACCTTTTGGCGGAGGGAGAGGGATTCGAACCCTCGACCCCGATAACTCGGAGTAAGCGCTTAGCAGGCGCCCGCACTAGACCACTATGCGATCCCTCCCTTTCCTGTGACTTAATTCATTATGCCATACGTCATACGAATCAACAAACTTTAAAATCTTTTCACAGACAAAGCTGACGAAGATTAGCACAGCTTAAGCCCCGTCTTACTCGTTTGCACCCGTCAGTTCCTTATGTCACTGCGGGCTCACTTTTCCTTCTGTTGAGAGGGCCATAATGTTTTCAATGCGGCAGCAGAAGGTACCAGCAGGAGCGACAACTTCAACTGTTTGCCCCCTTTCTTTATCCAGGATTGCTTTGCCCAAAGGGGAAGCAACAGAAAGTTTACCCCTGGCTGGATTTGCTTCTCGTGGGTCGACTAATGTATAACTGAACTCTTTACCTGAGGATAAATCACGAAGCACTACTGTGTCTCCGAATTTTGCCCTGGATGTATCCTGGCCTGCCCCCATTATCCTAGCCAGATTCAAGGTTGACTCTAACTCCTTGATTCTCCCTTCCAAATGTGACTTTTGCTCTCTGGCTGCTGTCAGGGGAGCGTTTTCTCGAAAGTCCTTGTCCGCGGCTGCTTTTTGTATCTCCTCAATAACTTGGGAGCGTTGACTTTTCAGGTTGGCTAATTCCTTCTCTAATTTTGCGTAGCCTTGTGCAGTTAAGGTAACCTGGGCCTGACCACTCTGCCAAACTACGGCTGTTTTTGAAGAAGTTTTTTTCGCCCTGAGGTGGGGAGCTAAATTTATACTGCTGAATCCCTTTTTCCGGATGTACGCAAGAAAGGATTTGATGAGTTTAGCCGCCGATGGGATAATCTGTTCGCCATAGCTAGCCACATCCACAGGGCTGATGTCCTTCACATGCCTGGATGAGCCAAGCCATCTGACGAATTTAGATATCTCTGCCTGTATTTTCCCCCTTTCTTCCGGAGGTAAATGCGATAGAAAAGCGTCAGCTACTTCAGCAAGTGTCGGAGTACGCTCTATGTTTCCCACGGAGAATAAATGATAGCTTCCAAAATGGACGCTGTCAATTTACATGTTGGTGGAGAGAACTTAGCCTTTATCTTCCTGGCATAGTGTGCTAATCTAACTACATTTGTCCCTGAGCGCTAAAAAGAATCGGGAGATTACGGTGGAATGTCAACGATGAAAACCTTAGTTCAATGTGATTTCGATGGTACAGTTACCGAGGAAGATGCGAGCTTTTTTATTTTAGATGCCTTTGCTCAGGGAGATTGGCGACGACTGCTGCGGGAGTATAAGGAGCACAGGATATCTGTAGGGGAGTTCAATACTAAGGCCTTTGCCATGGTAAAAGATGATAAACCTACGCTGCTTGAGGCGCTGAAAGGCAAGGTTAAAGTGAGAACTGGGCTTCACGAACTGGTGAATTACTGTCTAAAAAAAGGCTTCAGATTTGTTATTGTGAGCAACGGTCTGGATTTTTACATAAAGGCTGTGCTGAAAGACCTGGGGCTGGAGAACATTGAAGTGCATGCTGCGCAAGCTTCCTTCCACCCTGAAGGAATGAAAGTCCAATATGTGGGGCCGGATGGCGAAAGATTAGAGGACGGTTTTAAGGAGGCATATATCAAATCGTTTCTAAAGCTAGGGTACGGGGTAATATATATGGGGAATGGCGATTCCGATGTTGCTCCAGCAAAATACGCTCACCATGTTTTTGCCACAGGCGAGCTGCTGGCGTACTGCAGAGAGAACAATCTTAAATATAAACCCTTTGAAAATTTCATTGACGTCGTTAGGGACATAGACCTTCTGTAGCCGTGCTCCTTGAATTTCTACGATTCCAAATAGACTTAAATTCCCCACTTTCAATCATCGGCAGCATCACATCCACTACACTGACATTGTACTTTGTTCCCCTGCCGTCTTTGAGCTCTTTTAGAATATCACTCGTGGTCCTTGCTGGCCGATAAGGACGATGGGAACTCATAGCTTCCACCACATCACAGACAGCGAGAACGCTGACTTCCAGACTTAGTTTATCCCCTGTGATACCGTCAGGATACCCCGAGCCATCTAGCCGTTCGTGGTGTTGCAGCGCTGCGTCGGCTACTGGCCAGGGAAGATTTGCATCCTTCAATATGCTATAACCTTGTTTCGTATGGGCACGGATAAGAGCCCATTCTTCCTCAGCTAGTTCACCCGGCTTGGTGAGAATACTCCTTGGGATGGAAATCTTGCCGATGTCGTGGAGCAATCCGTTGAAATAGAGCCTCTCAACCATATCCTCAGCCAAGCCCATATTCTCGCCTACAAGACAGGCCAGTTCAGCTACTCTTTGTTGATGCCCCGCTGTATAGGGGTCACAAGATTCAATCACGCGAGAAACGATTTTTGCCAGGTTGATAAGAGAACTCTTCAATTGGTCCGCCGTTTTATTGCGCTCGGCGATATCTATGTAAGAATCTTGAAATCCCACGATTGTGCCTTTTTTCTTGATGAAATTTAAGTACTGCTCTATCAGTATCTTTTTGCCATCTTTCCTGAAAATTTCATGCACTATACTGGATATAGGTTCATCTGCACTCAGTATCTTCTCTACTTGTTGGGAAACATATTCCCTATTTTCTGGAGAGAGAATGTTTGTTGGCTTCATCTCGGTTAATTCTTCCAGACAGTAGTCACACAGTTTCTCAAGCGCCTTATTACCCACTAAAATATTGTCTTCGATGTCCGCAGAAAAAACTGCTTCCAAGGAATTCGCAAAGAGATTGCAATAACGTTCTGCGCTTTCCCTGAGTGCCTGCTCCATTTGTTTACGCTCGGTGATGTCCTTTCCGATGGCAAGTCCCACAAATTTGCCGTTTTGCTGCCAAGTGGATAAGGACAATTCAACGGGGAATGTAGAGCCATCTTTTCTCAATGCTTCAAATTCGGTGATCCCTGTTCCCCCGTAATTTCCGCCCAAGAAATCCGTCAGTTCTTTTGTGTGATCCTCTATGTGTTTCTCCGACATCAACTTGGTTACTGGCTGGCCCAGTATCTCGTCGGTCGAGTAGCTAAAAATTTGCTCTGCACCTTTATTCCAGAATATTATTGTCCCTTTGCGATTCACACCCAGTATGGCATCCCGGGAGTATGCTAGGAGGGCCCTGTATATCTCTCCGCTTTTAGGTAGCGCTTCTAACTCTTTGTGCGGTGGTTCTATTTCTTCCATGAGCGATTTTTCTTCTTACTATCATACCTACTTCCTTCCCTACCCGGCTAAAAAATTCAGGCTCTATTCATAATCAAATATGGTCAACTATACCAAATACATCAATCTGTTTGCAATAAGAATTTGGTCGTGAAGAGGATGGGAGGTTAGTCTCAGCTTAAGCTTCTATGCTATCCGAGTGATTAGACATATGCCAAATTTGAAATAATAATCACAGGGGTACTACTTCCAAGCAGAGGATATTCAAAAATGTAGTGCGGGGCTTTAGCCTCGTGTTGCGCAACCCTAAATGGTCGCATTACAAAATTTGCCAGAATTCAAAGATGTCACAATCCCAAATCTGAGGCAATTTCCTTCATGGCTTCGATTCCCAGGTTGATGAATTCTTCCAGTTCCAGTCCGATTTCCTGGCACTGAGCCACTTGCTCCCGATTGACTCCAGCAGCAAAGCTTTTTTCGCGAAAGCGTTTCGCTACCGATTTAGTGGTCAATCCGCTTAGTTTATCGGGGCGAACCAGGGCAGCCGCGGTGATAAGCCCGCTCAGGGGGTCAGCACAAAAAAGGGCCTTATCCAATTTCGTTTCTCGGGGAACGCCATGAGCTTCGTTATGGCACAAAATAGCATGGACCATAGTCTCACTGGCTCCAAGCTCATGGGCGATGTCAGCTCCCAATTTGCTATGGCTACTCATATCACCCTCAACCAGTTCCATATCTATATCGTGGATGAGCCCGGTAATGCCCCACTCTTCTTCATCCTCTCCCAACTTCCTGGCCAAAGCCTGCATAATAGCCTCGGTGGCTAGCATATGCTTAATCATATTCTTATCCTGGACATTGCCCTGGATGGAATCAAGAATTTCGTCCCTGTTGGGCCTTGATGTCATGTCAATACCTTTTCCCGCTGCGTTAATAATATACCACGTAGATATTGCCCGGTGGAAGAGGCATCGTTTTGGGTCAATTCCTCAGGTGTGCCGGCATCCACAAGGTAGCCACCATCGTCACCAGCCCCAGGGCCAAGGTCGATAATCCAATCGGCGTTTTTCATCACATCCAGGTGGTGCTCAATGACAATTACCGTGTTTCCGTAATCCACCAGGCGCTGTAGCACCTTTAGGAGACAGGCAATATCTGAGAAGGAAAGGCCGGTAGTTGGCTCATCCAGTATATAAAGCGTTTTGCCTGTAGAGCGGCGGGATAGCTCGGTAGCTAGTTTTACTCGCTGGGCCTCGCCTCCAGAAAGGGTCGGTGCTGGCTGCCCCAGGCAAATATACCCCAAACCTACGTCTCGGAGGGTTTCCAGCTTGTTTTTGATTTTAGGGAAGTGGTCAAAGAAAACCAAAGCTTCGTCCACGGTCATATCCAGAATTTCGGAGATGTTTTTTCCTTTAAAGTGGATTTCCAGCGCTTCACGGTTATATCTTTTCCCCTTGCATACCTCGCAGGGGACAGTGACATTGGGCAGAAATTGCATCTCAATCTGAACATAGCCTGCTCCCTGACAGGCTTCGCATCTTCCCCCCTTTACGTTGAAGGAAAAGCGCCCTTGTGGATAACCACGCACTCTAGCTTCAGGAACAGTGGCAAAAAGTTCTCGAATAGGGGTGAATGTCCCGGTATAAGTGGCAGGGTTGCTTCTCGGGGTGCGACCAATCGGTGATTGGTCAATGTTAACCACCTTATCAATATACTCAGTGCCCAGAATACCATCACACTCACCTGGTCTCTCCTTAGCTCGGTAGAAGAGGCGGGCCAGTCTTTTATATAGGACTTCGTTAATGAGAGAGCTTTTACCGCTTCCAGAAACACCTGTGACGCAAACAAACTTGCCCAGGGGGATATGGACATCGATGTTTTTCAAGTTGTTCTCCCTGGCGCCCTTGACCACTAGCCATTTTCCCGAGTCAGAGCGTCGCTCAAGTGGCAGGGGAATTTGCTTTGTCCTATTGAGGTACTGCCCCGTTATTGATTGAGGGCAATCCATTATATCCTGAAGTGTCCCTGTGGCAACAATTTCTCCCCCCTGTTTACCGGCCCCGGGCCCCATATCAATAATGTGGTCGGCAGCTCTCATCATAGCTTCATCGTGCTCTACGATGATCATGGTATTATCCAGGTCCCTGAGGCGCTTCAGCGTGACTATAAGCCGGGAGCCATCGGCAGGGTGCAAACCGACTGTGGGCTCATCACAAATATAAAGGACACCGCTAAGCCCGCTGCCAATCTGGGTAGCCAAACGAATCCTCTGGGCCTCACCGCCGCTCAACGTTGCCGAAGGACGGTCCAGGGTTAAGTAGCTCAGGCCTATATCTCTGAGAAAGCCCAACCGGGCCTGAATCTCTTTGATAATTTGCTTGGCTATGGTAAGTTCCCGAGGACTGATTTTGTCACCTAGCTGCTCCACCCAATTTAAAGCCTGTGTGACAGGCAGGGAGGTAACATCCATAATATTTTTGTCTACAATAGTGACAGCTAAAGACTCTGGTTTCAGCCTCTTCCCCCGGCAAGCGGGGCAGGGGTTGGATGCCATATAGCGCTCAATATCCGCTCTGATACTATCAGAACCCGTCTCCCGATAGCGGCGCTCCAGATATGGTATGACGCCTTCGAAATTCGTGTAGTACTGGCGCATTCTGCCATAACGATCTTCGTATGTGGCGGAAACTGGTTCACCCCCGTCACCGTAGAGAATCAAATGCACTAGTTCCTCACTAAGCTCCTTGACTGGCGTGGAGAGAGAAAAGCCGTGGCGGCGACCCAGGGATTGTAGTATGCTGCTGTACCAGGTGCTGACCTGTCCATTTCTTACCCATGGCTCTATAGCTCCCTGAGCCAGGCTCAATCCCTTGTCGGGGATGACTAAGTTAGGGTCAATTTCCAGTTTACAGCCCAGCCCCGTGCAAGCCGGGCAAGCGCCGTAGGGGCTGTTAAAGCTAAATGTTCTGGGAGCAATTTCCCCCAGGCTTATGCCACAATAGACACAGGCAAAATGCTCCGAGAAAAGCAACTCCTCCCCGTCAAGGATCTTAACCAGCACCACGCCCGACCCCAGTTTTAATGCTGTCTCAATGGAGTCAGCAAGGCGAGTGGCATTTTCGTTTTGCTCTATCTGAAGCCGGTCAACTACTACCTCTATGGTATGCTTCTTATTCTTATCTAACTGAAATTCCTCGGAGAGGTCGTAAATTTGCCCATCAACTCGAACCCTGACAAACCCTGCCTTCTGCAAATCCTTAAGTATCGTTTGATGCTCACCCTTGCGGTCCCTGACCAGCGGTGCCAGAATCATGATGCGGCTACCTTGAGGTATTTCCTGAACGGCGTCGACAATTTGTTGCACTGTCTGACGCGAGATTTCCCTTCCGCATTCAGGGCAATGGGGGTGTCCAATGCGGGCGAAAAGAAGACGAAGATAATCATAGATTTCAGTCACCGTGCCCACAATAGACCTCGGATTATGAGGCGGCCCTTTCTGGTCAATGGATATGGCCGGGCTAAGTCCTTCAATGTAATCAATGTCCGGTTTCTCCATCTGCCCCAGGAACTGGCGGGCATAGGCAGAAAGAGACTCTACATAGCGGCGCTGTCCCTCGGCATATATGGTATCGAAAGCCAGAGAGCTTTTTCCTGAGCCAGAAACACCGGTGATAACCACCAACTTGTTCCTGGGGATAATGACGTCTATGTCCTTAAGGTTGTGCTCCCGGGCACCCTTGATAAATATGGCATCTGGCATGGTGCTCTATTGTAGCATTGGTGCTCAGGCTTTCTCAAAAGAAGGCTTTAAAGGACTAGAGGCAGTATACTTAACGGGGCAGGCACTATTGCTAAACTTTGAAGTGCCTGCCCCGTGGACATATAATATGATGTAATATGTGGGTAATGCTGGCCCTTGTGGGGAGGAAACAATGCGGCGCAAGATTATTATCTCAGTATTGGTTGTAGTAATCTTGCTTATTGCAGGTTATGCCTACTGGGCCTATCCCCCAGCGGTTTGCTGTCCTGCTATAACCAGCGATAATTCGGGTGGTGCTATAGTTATTTATGAAGTCTACAAAATTTTGCGCAAGCATGACTTTTATATTCAAAGAATAAGTCCTCAGGGAGATTTTCTCTGGGGAGAAAAGGGTATATTGATTGGCAGTGGTTACAAAAGTGGGTATGGCATATTTGGCTTATACGCAGTAAGCGATGGCTCAGGAGGTGCCATTGTTATCTGGAGGGAGTCCCTTCGACAACCAGAGGGGGGACCACCATACGCACAAACTCATGTTGTTAAAATTGATTCTGAAGGGAATGTTCAATGGCAAAGGGACGTACCAGCCGTTGAAAAGGCAATACCTGATGGGTCGGGAGGAATTATTATTGCCTTTAATGACCTTTATGAGAACCTGTCCGTTCTGAAGATAGATGCTGAAGGCAATCTTCCCTGGGGCGAAGATGGAGTGTCATTAAACCATTTCGGATATACCTCGCGTCGTGACATTGCCAGTGATAATTCAGGCGGGGTCATCGCTGTTCAGGCCATTTATGGGCAGGACATTATTTGCGCTCAGAGGGTAGATTCTGAGGGAAATATATTGTGGGAGAGCGGTGGTGTACAGGTATTTGGTGGCCCTGCCGATGACGTTCAGGTAGCAGGTGACGGCTCAGGTGGAGCCATAATCGCCTTTGAGCGGAACATACCAAGTGAGGACGGCATTGGTTTCTGTGATTCAGATATCTATGCCCAAAGGGTAGATGCCGAGGGTAATATATTGTGGGGGCCAGATGGTGTGCCCATTCGTATCGGACCAACAAAACCGTATGACCCTGAAATAGTATATGATGGTGCAGGCGGTGCCATCATCTTTTTCGTGGAAGAACGAGGCATCTGTGCCCAAAGGGTAGATGCTGATGGCCATAAATTGTGGCCCGGGGATGCTATTCAGGTTTGGAAAGGCACTTATCATCATGTAGTAAGCGATGGTTTTGGTGGGGCTATCAGCGTGTGGGATGAGAGAGCTCAGAGGTTAGATGCTACGGGGAGAGAAATGTGGGGACTTAATGGCACCATAGCCATGCTGAACTCCCGGGGCTGGTACTCAATCTCAGAGGATGGTTGCGGAGGGGTCCTCATCTCCTGGGCAGCCAGTAGATTTATACTTGACGAAACCGCATCTTATGTTCAGGGGATAGATGCCGAAGGCAACCTCCTATGGGGAGATAGGGGAATTCTGTTAAATCGCTAGGATTTACCGCCCTTCTCGGCTAAATCAGACTGCCAAAATGCAAATGGTCAGATGCAATGACTGGAGTACTTAATGAGTAGTCCATCTTGACAGGCTTGGTTATAATTAAGGAGAGGTTAGAATGAGAAAAGCGGCTGGTATTATCATGATAATTTTGGGTGTGACAATGATGGGCATTTTTGTTCATCGTGGTATTCAAGGCTATTATCACCTTACTTTTAACCTACTCATGGGTTTTTTATATGTATTTGTTATTACCGGCGGGGTCTTCTGCCTTATGAGAAAATATTGGACAGTATGTTTCATTTCAAGCCTTCTGCTCGCTTTTTCTGCGAATCTATTATGGGCCTGGTTTTTTGGTCCCTTAATTTACCTTTTCATCGCTGGGGGGATTATCCCACTAATATTTGTTTGTCTCAGGAAAAGAGAGTGGCAAGAATTTCCGGCTTGACTGGGTGAATCTGGGTATCTACCTCCGTACCTGCACTATCAATGACCAGCTTTAAAAGGCAGTATACTTAACGGGGCAGGCATTTCAAAGTCAGTTAGTAATGACTGCCCCGCTGAACTCTTTAAATCAGACCACCAAAGTGCATTAACACCGGTGCCAGCATCAGTGAAATCACCGACATCAGCTTGAGCATTATATTCAAGGATGGTCCGGCAGTATCTTTCATGGGGTCGCCGGCTGTATCTCCAACGACACTTGCTTTATGAGCGTCTGAGCCTTTACCACCAAACTTACCAGACTCAATCCACTTTTTAGCATTGTCCCAGGCGCCGCCGGCGTTGTTTAAGGTGATGGCGAGAATGAAACCAGTAGCCAGGGCGCCAATAAGAAAGCCAGCAAGGGCATATTTGCCCAGAACCACTCCCACAATCACAGGCGCAATTATAGTCATTATGGAAGGAAGCAACATTTGCCTCAATGCTATTCTGGTGGCAATATCCACGCACTTGCCATATTCGGGCTTGGCTGTCCCCTCCATCAAGCCCTTTATCTCACGCCATTGCCGACGAACTTCATTTATAATTGCCTCCGTAGTTATACCAACTGCCTTCATGGTCATAGCACAAAAGATAGGAGGCATAAGGGCGCCTAATAGTACGCCAATGATAACCGGCGCACTTAGCAAACTAAACGCTTCCGGTGTTGGCACTACTATCTTGCCTGCGGAAATAGCTACTATCCCTGTAGCTAGAGCGAAAGAAAGAATTAGACCCAAGGAGTTCAAAGCGGCAGCACCGATGGCGAATCCCTTGCCTGTGGCAGCGGTGGTATTGCCCAGAGAATCTAAAGCATCGGTCCTCTCACGCACCTCCTCTGGTAACCCCGCCATGGTGGTTATACCTCCAGCATTGTCAGCTACAGGTCCATAAGCATCGGTAGCCAGTGTCACGCCCAGGGTAGACAACATGCCAACAGCAGCTAAGGCCACACCGTAGAAGCTGCCAAACTGGAAGGCTACGGCAATCGCTATGGCTATCAAGACTATCGGTGGCCATGTGCTCATCAGACCGGTGGCAAAGCCTCTAATTATAGTAGCGCCGGCGCCGGAGGTGGAAGCTTCAGAGATTTCCTGCGTCGGCTTGAAGGCATAAGAAGTAAAGTAATTCGTGCTTTCCCCTATCAAGGCACCAGCTACAAGGCCGGCAAGCATCGCCCAGAAAAGACTTAAACTGGCATCGAGAAAATAAATTACCAAAAAGCCAAATACTGCCGCCAGTATTGTGGCGCCTAACGTGCCGCGGCGCAAAGCTCCCAGGAGAGCACTCATTTCTACTTTCTCCCCTATTCTGACCAAAAAACAGCCAATCACGGAAGCTACAATGCCTCCAGCCATGATTAGCATGGGTAGATACCAAGCAGCTTTGATATCACCGACCACTCCAACTACCGCAGCAACAGTACATAATGTCATGGTAGCAATGACAGTTTCAACATAAGACTCGAATAAATCAGCACCCATGCCGCACACGTCGCCAACATTGTCGCCCACGTTATCCGCGATGACCGCAGCATTCCTGGGGTCATCCTCCGGTATCCCCGCCTCCACCTTGCCCACCAGGTCGGAGCCAGCATCAGCCCCTTTGGTGAAGATGCCGCCGCCTACCCTGGCAAAAAGAGCTACCAGTGAAGCACCGGTGCCATAAGCGGGAATGATAAACAGGAAATTGGGAGCGTCATGCCATGCAAAATAGAGAACAGATAGCCCTATGATGCCAATGCTCACTACAGTCAGCCCCATAACCGCTCCACCCCGGAAAGAAACCCTTAGCCCCTGGTTCAGCCCCTTCTGTGCCGCAGCACAGGTCCTGCCATTAGTCCTGAGTGCCATATTCATGCCAGCATAGCCAGCGCCCATAGAACATAGAGCGCCAAAGACAAAAGCTACACTCAATCTCCAACCCAAACTGGGGATGACCGCTAGGACAATGGCTATTATCACTACCACAATGGCCAATGTGCGATATTCCCTGTGAATAAACGCCAGTCCCCCCTCTTTAATAGCGCTGGAAATCTCCTTAATCCTGTCTGAGCCCTGGTCTTGCCTTAGAACATAGCGCACGAAGAATGCAACTACACCAGCCGCCACAAGCCCCGCTATTATGCAGATCCAGACTAAATCCATAGCTCTCCCTCCTGTACAGGCATAAAACTAGGGCACTCAAGCCAAGTCCAGGTGCCCTCACTTTTATTTGCTAAAATATGCATACTGGAAATGTAAGTCTAATACAAGAAGCTCTATCCGTCAATGATTGGAATCGTCTGTGCTGGGATACAGGGGAAAATTGACCTTGGTTGGGGCTGAAGTGTAAAATCGGCACTGAAAGCAAAAAAATTAGTCGAAAGTGGCCGATAGCCTTCAAAAAACAAAGGTTCAAAGATGCCGGGGTTAATCAATGGTCGTTGATTACCCTGCAACAAAAAGAGGTCTTTAGACGGCCTGTAAAGGAGCTAGAAATGGATTTTGAACTTACCGAAGAACAAAAGATGTTCCAGGCAATGGTGCGGGATTTTTGTGCCGGGGAAATCGCACCTTACGCTGCCGAATGGGATGAGACGGAAAAGTTCCCCTATGATGTCGTCAAAAAGATGGCTGACGCTGGGTTGCATAGCGTTCACTTTCCTGAAGAATATGGGGGAAGTGGGGACGAACTAACTTTTGCCATAGCCACCGAGGAGATTTCCCGTGCCTGTGCCGGTATAGGTGTGGCGTATCTCGTTAGCCTTGGCCTGGGTATGTATCCCATCGTCATGCATGGCACTGAACAGCAGAAAAGGCACTATATTTCCCGTGTGATCGATGGGGCGATAGTGGCTTTCGCCTTAACTGAAGCTATGGCTGGCAGTGATGTCGCCGCTATGGAAACAAAATACGCCCGGCAGGGCGATTATTATGTTCTGAACGGCCAGAAGATTTTCATAAGTAATGGTGCTGAAGCTGATTTTGTAACCACCTTTGCTACCAAGGACAAATCGCTGGGCTATCGTGGCATCAGCGCCTTTGTCGTGGATAAAGGTACTAAGGGCTTCTCCGTGGGCAAACTAGAAAGAAAAATGGGACTGCACCCTGCTTCGGTAGCGGAGCTTATCTTCGATGATTGTAGAATACCTGCGGCTAATATGTTAGGAGAGGAGGGGAAAGGTTTCAGGATAGCTCTGGAAGGTATAGATGCCAGCAGGGTCAGCATAGCTGCTCAAGCACTGGGTATTGCTCAAGCCGCTTATGATGCCGCCGTAGCCTATGCTAAGGAAAGGAGACAATTTGGCGCCGAAATCGCTCGCCTTCAAGCAATCCAGTGGATGATTGCCGATATGGCTACGGACATAGATGCAGCCCGGTTGCTGATCTACAGGGCTGCCTGGTTAACCAGGAAAGAAGGACACGCTCCTCCTAAGGAAGCGGCAATGGCCAAGGTTTTCGCCTCCGAGGCAGCTCACAGGGTTTGCCACAAAGCCGTTCAGATATTCGGTGGCTATGGCTATACTAGAGACTTTGCCGTGGAACGCTACTACCGTGACCAGAGAATAACTGAGATTTACGAAGGAACCTCGGAGATGCAGAGGTGGACAATTGCCCGCCATGTATTGGGTGTAAAGTGAGGGGCTAATTATGTTTACAGAGAAAACCTTGCAAGAAGTAGGGGAGGGTAAGAAGAGATGGGAGAAGGAAGCAGGAAAGGCCAAAATACAAAAGGCTGAGAAGGGAAAAAGATTTTCCACCGTTTCCGACCTTGAGATAAAGGAAATTTATACCCCGGAAGATATCAAGGACCTGGATTTTGCCAAGGATATCGGCTATCCCGGCGTTTTCCCCTTTACTAGAGGATGTCAACCCACGATGTATCGGGGGCGGGAATGGACCTTTCGCATGTTCTCCGGGATGGGCAGTGCCGAGGATACTAATAAAAGATGGCATCACCTGCTTAGGGAAGGGGAGACAGGGCTGAGCACTGCCTTCGACTTCCCTACCTTGATGGGATACGATACCGATTCGCCTCGAGCCAGGGGTGAGTGTGGAAAATGTGGCGTGGCAATTGACACCCTGAGAGATCTCGAGATTCTGACCCATGGAATTCCTCTGGATAGTGTCACTACTTCTATGACTATTAATCCCCCTGCCTCCGTACTTTGGGCAATGTATTTGGTTGTTGCCGATAAATCGGGGATAAGCTGGGACAAAATCGGAGGCACAATTCAAAACGATATGCTAAAGGAATTTATTGCCCAGAAGACATTTATGCTCCCACCCGAGCCATCAATCAGGCTGATAAGCGATACCATCGAGTTCGGCACACAACATGTTCCCCTGTGGAATCCTATAAGCATTAGCGGTTACCACATTCGGGAAGCAGGCTCCACCGCTATCCAGGAATTGGCTTTCACCCTGGCTGATGGGATAGCCTATGTCCAGGATATCATTGAGAGAAAGAAGCTGGATATTGATTCCTTTGCCCCTCGTCTTTCTTTCTTTTTTAATTCTCACCTCGATTTCTTTGAGGAGATTGCCAAGTTCAGGGCAGCTAGAAGGATGTGGGCTGGAATTATGAGAGATAGATTCAAAGCTAAGAATCCTCGCTCCTGGTGGATGAGGTTCCATACTCAAACGTCAGGTTGCTCTCTAACCGCCCAACAGCCCTACAATAATATTGTCAGGACTACTACTGAAGCTTTGGCCGCAGTCATGGGTGGGACACAGTCTCTACATACCAATGCTCTCGATGAGACCCTGGCTTTGCCTTCTGAATTTGCTGCTACCATTGCTCTGCGCACCCAGCAAATCCTCGCCGATGAAATAGGTGTTACCAACACCATCGACCCCCTGGCCGGGTCTTATTTTATGGAGTCTTTGACCAGCCAGATAGAAGAAAAGGCCTGGGAATACATCAATAAGATAGACGCTATGGGAGGCATGCTAGCTGCTATTGAGAAAGGTTTTCCACAAATGGAGATTGCCGATTCCGCCTATCATTACCAGCGGCAAGTAGATAAAGGGGAGAAGGTTGTGGTGGGGGTGAATAAATATGTTATTAAAGAAAAGACTCCTCCCGAGATACTAAGAATAGATGAAGCGGTCGAAGAAAAGCAGATTACCAGGCTGCAGGAAGTAAAAAAAGAAAGAGATAACCGCAAAGTGGTCCAAATTTTGAAGGACCTTCGCGCCGCTTCCAGGACGGACAAAAACTTGATGCCCTATGTGATAGAGGCAGTAAGGGAATACGCTACTGAGCAAGAAATCTGCGATGTCTGGAGAGATGTCTTCGGAGAGTATCGAGACCCGGGATTTTATTAGACTCCACTCTCAAAGTTCCCCTCTCCGAATAGGCTCCCCTCTCCCTCGAAGAGAGTTCCCTCTCCACTTGCTGGAGAGGGTTAGGGTGAGGTAGAGTGAGGGTGCAATTTGAGAAATACTATGTAGTGGCGGGACTTGTCCCCGCCAAGGTGGGGATGAGAAGGGACGAACAGCCGAGGATTTCCCCTCTTAAGATAAGAGGGGAAAGGGGAGTTATGAAGTAGTGGCGGGACTTGTCCCCGCCAAGGTGGTAATAAGGGGTGAAGGAAAGCCTAAAATCCCCCTCTTAAGTTAAGAGGGGCCAGGGGAGTTATGAGAGAGTGGCGGGGCTCGTCCTCGCCCTGTAGTGGCGGGGCTTGTCCCCGCCAAGGTGGGGATGAGAAGGGACGAACAGCCGAGGATTTCCCCTCTTAAGATAAGAGGGGAAAGGGGAGTTATGAAGAAATGGGGAGTGGTTCCCACTCCGTAGTGGCGAGGCTCGTCCTCGCCCTGTAGTGGCGGGGCTTGTCCCCGTTCCGTAGTGGCGGGTCTTGTCCCCGCCTAAAAGGAGACTAGCTAAAGGAAAAGACAATATGAAGAACTCAGGAAGAAGGATACGGATTTTAGTGGCCAAGCCCGGCCTGGACGGACATGACCGGGGGGCAAGGGTTATAGCCAGGGCTTACCGGGACGCCGGGTTTGAGGTGGTATATACCGGCTTGCATCAGACGCCGGAGCAAATTGTCGCTGCGGCGTTACAAGAGGATGTTGACCTGATCGGGCTGAGCATCCTCTCCGGGGCTCATATGTATTTATTTAAGCGGGTGCTCGAGTTGCTGAAAGCCAACAAAGCGGATGATGTAATGGTCATCGGTGGAGGCATCATCCCTGAAGAAGACATTCCCAAACTTAAGAAACTTGGAATCAAAGAAATATTTTTACCGGGCACCTCTCTCGATAATATAGTGGGCTGGGTAAAAGATAACGTAAAGCCACGCTGCTGAAGCTAAACTCATGGCGCACCTATTCCTTGACCTTCCCCCAAATAAGGTATTAGCGTAATAAGATGGGCAATTATTGGCGGATACTCGGTAGAGATGTATGCTCGGTAATGTTGGTAATCTGTATCCGCTATATTGTAATAAACAATGAACAAATAGCTATACCAAGGGCTGCTAGGTATCCAATTGCTTGTGATTTATTTTGTATACGAGATGATTCGTTATACTCTTTAATATAGGAATTGAAACCATCGCCAAAATCATTAAAAGCCTTTTTAATATCTCTATCAAGAATTCCAGTATTTATAGGTATCCCCTCCGTAGGCTCCCAATACGGTATTTCAGGTGGTTGAAATTGGGGGAAGATTTTCTTTGATAACCGCCAATGATGATATGCCAAGAGCCCAAATATCACGGCAAAAATTAGCCATATTATCCATATATTTGTCTGCAATCCCATTTAATCCCTCCTCGCACAGATTCTAGCCAGACATAAAAAGATAGTCAATGTCAAATGGTAATGCCACTCGATTCTAGTTCAGCTTGGTGCAGTATTTCCCTTTGCTCTATTGGTTCATGGCTTCCATTGGCAATTCCCTAACGATATAATGAGATTAGACGGAGGTAAAGAGAATGAGTTTTTGGCCATTGAAAACAAATTTCTCACTTATCGCAGAGAACACAACTAAGTACTACATGGAACTGAAAGGCCGTTATAAAGAGAGATTCGCAGATGATACCTCTTTACTTGTTGCTGCAGGTGTATTGGATGCTCAGAATTATATATTTCCATCACCACCAAAGATTGACATTACCGATGTTATGGAACTAGCACGAAAATGCACAGCTAAAGATGAAGATTATATTCCAATGCGTAAACTTATACAGTATTCGGATAATACACGAAGATACCGTGACCATAAATCATCAATCGCAGACCTCTTAAGCTTTGAATATTCAGAGGGACCGCCTGAATGCACTGACGAGGTCTTTGATTTCGTGTTCGGTCTTGAGTTGTTGTTATTCGAAGTTGATAATAAGGGGTTTTCACCACAAGCGATTGAGGAAGCTTGTCGCAGTAAATATAAAACTATTGAAAAAGCTATTACCCAGACTATGAAAAAATACAAGGTCGGACAAGGAATACTCGCACGAGCAACAACAGCATTCATGGAGAATTCTTCTCTGGAGCCACTAAGAAATAGTCTTGGAATACTGCCGTAATTCGTAAAGGAATCTTCACCGAATTTTAAAAGACCTAATGGGGTGAGAACACAGATGAATGAAGAAGCCTTAGAGCTGGGGAAAAAGCAACTGCAAGAAGGATTAACTTATGATGAGGTGGTAGTCCTATTCTTCAATCAAGCGTCTGGAGTTGTAAAGGATACAATAAAAACCTTCAAAAATGAGCTTGCTCCTGATGAGCAGTCAAATTTGCCGAAAGTGGAAGTTGAACTGTTATACTTTTTCTTGTTCGCACTTGATTACTGGTGGCAGATGAGTTCATATACACAGGAACAGAAGCGTATCTTGGATAAAGTATTTGGTTATCATCTGGGAGAATGGTGTGGTCATGATGCAGAGGGGCAGGCAATGTGGGATGCCTTGCAGGAAAGATTCATTGCCTACGGTGGAATAGTAAATGAGAAAATAGATGACGCTGCTAAGTTCTTTCATTTTTCGGAAAAAATTTCAGATTATTGCGGGTTACATAGCCCCCCTTTCTTTGTTTTAGCTCCGAGCCTTTTCAAAACGGCAATGAATACGGTATCTGTATTGGAGGTTGATAAGAGGAGATTAAAGTGAAGAGGCTGGTCGTTGTAGTCACCTTTGCAATCCTTCTGGTAGGGATAATCCTACTTAGCTTAGGTGATACGGACATTTCCCTTGCTGATACCAGCATCCCTGAGAATAATAGGACTAGTAGTGTAACTAAAGCGAGCAATTCTTCGGCAAGTATTACAATTACGATGTATGCAGTGGACGATTAGTAGCTAAGCCAACTGTTTCAACAGAGGACATGGTGACAAATCGATAGTGTCTAGTTAAGAGTGAGCTGTATGATAAGGTGAACAAACATCATGTTCTCCTAACGGCGTTAGCGTGTCTAATACTGATAGCCAGTATTATTAGTTCTGTTGCTTGTCAGGTCAATACCAGCGACCCCCCATTCTCTTCAGGCTGTAGCTTTACGGTAATCACTGACGATACAAGGCATCGCAGTAGGGGTAGTGGATTCGTTGCCCTTGAAGACAAGTGGGTTATATTCTGGCGGGATGCTGCTGTGCATGATGTAGGAGGTTACAACTCGACCATCAGATGTGCAGATACCTATGGCGACGGGCAGACGCTAGAGAATGAAAGAGAAGTCTATGCTGAAGCCAATTGCGATGTTACAGATGTGAGGGCTTGGATGATGGATGATGGGCGAATAGGGCTTATGGCTGAAAGATTCCCAGCTATGCAAAATGGCAAGGCTGACTATCCTGTTTTCATCTATTCCGACGACAACGGAAATACCTGGCAGTTCAGTGTTTTGAATATCACAGGCTCAGGGCACGAAGAGGGCAATATCAGCTACGATTGGCTGAGATACCCTGCTTCTGTGGGAGGAGATGATGATGGTGGGTGGATAGGATTCCTGCATCAGTCTCGTTTAGCTGAACCCAAGAAAGACATCTATGCAGTCTATACAGTTGATAATGGCAATTCGTGGAATATGACCAAGGTAATACATGATATTGGTGGCTTGATGGATGATTACGATGTTACGGACGAGCCAATAGTTCAAAGGCTTGGCGATGAAGATAAATGGATAATGATGCTCCGTGTAGAATTAGGAACAGAACCAATCATTACCCCATTATTCAAATCTACAGACTTATTTATATGGGCTGGTCCTTATGACACAGGGCAAAGTCAGCGACGAAATCCCAGCAGAATCATCTATGACGAAGGATGTGTTACGTGGATTTCTGCTACTAGGCCGTATCATTACGAGGATTCAGATATGCGGGGTATTCCTATTGACGGCGAGATATTTCAGGGGCTTGTCATTCAGATGGTAGGGGCTGATGAACTCTGGACTGACCCTGATTGCTGGCCTGGATGGGGCGAACTTGCCAGACTTCCCCATATTCATGGAGACCCTAGCTTCAAGAAAATTGATGGCTTATGGTTTGGTCTTCTAGGAATTTATGAAGGACCACCAGGCATAGACGGAAGCACGGCAAAAACCTACAGTCAGTTAGGCATAATGGAAGGATAATGGCGATTAAGACTATCGGTGCACATGAAGCTTCAGCCATAGAGGGCTTCACCGCTTCGGGCGTTCATATCAATATTGAGCTAGATGGTGACTCCTGGCAATGCTCAAGTACCCCCGAACCCCAAATTGGTCAGCGACACGTATCTGAATATCAAACAAGGGGGTATGCCCTTTGGATTGGGCGATGGTGCTTGTTCTAAATCACAATTGAGAAATCGCTGTTGTTTTTAACCTTGAAATGTAGGTAGCACCAATGTCACTAGGCGACACCTCCCAGCCTTGTGAACGAACTAGCTTTGAATACCTGCTACTCAGGCATGGATTTTGAAAGTCCACTATCCTGATAGAGTGGGTTATACCATGAAGTCAAACAGCGTAAGAGGGCGTATTGACAGCGCTTCTTAATTCCCATATGATGTATCAAAGTGACAGGAGGTAGAGCTATGCCATTTTGTCCTAATTGTGGGAATAAGGTGGAGAAAGGGACCAAGTTCTGTCCCGAATGTGGTCAGGAGCTTATTGAGAAGGCATCTAACCCAGCTTGGATTGCTGCCATGCAAGAAAGGATAAAATATGCTAGGCAACAGAACTTGTTCCCTACAATATTTACTGTAATGGGGGCAATAGCAATTATAGCGTCATCCGTAAAGATCATTTTGGAGTTCGAGACGACAGGTGCGTTGCAGTGGAATCTCTTTTGGTCAGTGATACAAATATCAGGGGGAGTAGTAATGATTGCTGGTGGTATTGGACTCTGGCTTTCCGATAAGAAAATAAGGAAGCTAATAGACCGACTTGAAAAGGGTAAGTAGAAGGAAACAACAAATTCCTGTGCGGGGAAATTGACAAAAAGTGTTTTACAGCGGACTGGCCCAGCCAGCGGATTTGGGGAATTGGCTCTTGCACAGGGAGGTGCAAATGTTCGGACGAATAAAAAAAGGTGAATATGTAGTAGGGTTGAGAGCAATAGGTGTAGGCGAGTGGACTTTTCGTAGGGGTCCAGCCATTGTAAGAGGAATCTATAAAGGGAAAATGCGGGACTCCTATATGGTCCAGACGAGAAGAGGGAAAATCTGGCTCTGCTCTGAGATTAAGAAACTACATTGACTCCCAGTTTCAGTTTGAATTGGTATCGACGAAGATGTGACAGTTACCGATACATCACAGCCCATTGAGGTTTCAGCGGTCAGTATCAAGTCAGGGGAGGACTAGCATGAGAAAAGCAGCAGGTATTATAATGGTAATTTTTGGTGTGACAACGATAGGCTTTTTTGTTGGTTTTGTGAGTGAGTGGGGTTTTCATCATGACTACCCCCTTGCTCTGCAACTGACCGTCATTATTATTTCGGCTGTATTTTTTATTACTGGTGGGGTCGTTTGCCTTAAGAGGAAATATTGGAAACTATGCTTCGCTTCAAGCCTTTGCCTCTTGCTTTTTATAATTTTTGATGTGTACTTTGTCTTTCCCGCTCTATTTTCGTTAGAGCCTTATCCTTTTGTAAATATTCTTCTCCCCCTACTTGGGATTCTTCCACAAATATTCGTTTGTCTCAGGAAGAGAGAGTGGTCAGAATCTCAGGCTTGACTAAATTTCTCTACGAGCCAATCGTATCCCCACTAGGCGTAGGTAGCACCAATGTATCTAGGGGACACCCCCTCGCCCTGTGACTGATCCAGCTTTGAATATCTGCTACCTAGCACTATGTCGCTAGATTGCCAAAAGTGAACAATCCTGACTGCGGTTACATATCGCCCCGTTGCGAGCTACACGTAATTATCAAATACTGTCATTATGGGCATATATGCAATTTGTGTTGTTTTCTAGCTTCAATTTGAGCATAAGTCATATATTATGAACAGAAAAACTCTGCGCTCGACGTTCCCAAAAACTCAAGGGAAGCCAGTGTGACGCTAAAGGGAAACAACGGTGGTCTTGGCGGTCTCGTGGAGAATCTCGTTACTCCAATCTCCAGTCCCTAGCCCCTAGCGACATTTTCCCCTTGCTCAAAAGAAGAATTCATGCTAATTTCTGATTGGAACTCATGTGCTACCCTGACGAATTAAGTCCCGCGGGTGAGGTTTCTCAAAACGTGACTGCAAACCAAACACAGATTAAAAGTAAGCGCGGTGGCCAGAAAGGCAACCTGAATGCCCGGAGGCATGGCTTCTATTCCAGTACCCTTAGCCCTGCCGAAACATCCCAACTGTGGAACATTACGAATCTGGAAGGCGTTGACCCTGAAATAGCGTTCATTCGCGTCAAGTTACAGTCTTCCCTGGTTCTCTTCGGTTGACGTGGATAAGGTTAAAACAGCTACAAATCGAGTGATGTGCCCTTGCCTCGTTTTTTGTATGGTGGTGGTAAAATAGGCTTTTCCCCATGTAAAAGGGCGTCAATCTCAATAATCTGCACCTTAGGATAGTCCTGTTGCCATCCCATTGAGTGATAAGGACTTGCCATCTTAGCATCTGCAATCATGCCCTTGCTGGGCTTGTGCAAAGTAACATATAAGCCCATATCTGCTTCCTTAGCATGATTCATAAAGGCGTCAAAATGCTTCTTGTTTGGATGCCCACTTGTAACTTCAACAATAACCCGTTTGCGTTTCATGGTGTCATCATCTACAAATGCTATTTCCCCATCTACGGGTTTGCCACCAGTGGGTGTTGCCTTCACTTTTCGGACAGCCCATTGTTCAAACTTAGCAGTATCCATTTCGGCAAGATGAATAGCCTCATCAAGCGTGGTAGGACTGCCTATGACTGGGATGTCTATCTCACCAAATTCGTCAGTCATATATTCAATAATGGTGGATATTGCCCAATAGGTAATATCAATCCCTATCCACTGTCTTTTTGCCCTGTGCGCCTCTACAATCGCTGTGCCACATCCTGCAAACGGGTCTAGGACAATTTCGCCTTCCCGACTAGCTGATTCAATAATTCGTTTCAATAATGCGGACGGTTTTTGTGTCTCATAGCGCTGTTTGATAGGTGGAACACGTCCAATATCCCATACATCATCACCCCAAACACCTTCGGAATCTGTTTCACTTATTTGCGATGGCAAACGATGACCTTCTACATCATAGGCACTGATGATTTTCTTAGTGCCAAATCGCTTCAATGTAGATTCAGTGCGTTCCATCATGTGCGCTTTGAGATAACGACTTTTATTATCTGTTTTTGAATAAAAGAAGACAACATCGTGGTTACGCTGGAATTGGGCACGTCCACTAGGCCACTTCCGATAATGCCAAATAATCTCATTGCGATAATTTGTTTTCCCGAATTGTGCATCTAAAAGCAATTTCAGGTAATGACTTGCGGTAGGGTCGCAATGAAGGAATAGCGAACCATCAGGATGTAACACACGATGAAGCTCATGAAGGCGTAATGCCATCATTGATAGATAAGCCATCACGTCATTTTGCCCTATGGCTTCGTGCATTGCACCTAGCAAGCGAGAAACAGCCCCACCCCTGGCAATGACCTCTTTATAAGCATCAACAGCCATATGCCATTTCCAAGTATCAGTGAATGCTTTAATCTGTGCCGGTGGTGCAGAACCAGTTTCATCACGAAATATGGCATTGTAGTCACGCTTGGAATTGAATGGCGGGTCAAGATAAATTAAGTCAATGCAATTGGAATCGAAAGTACGCAATATATCGAGGTTGTCACCCCAATAGAGAACATTGGTTTTCATAGCTTCCTCTAAGAAGTATTATACACTCATCACCATCCTGTAGGTTTTGTGAACGTTCCTTGCGCATCAGTCATCGTAGGTGGGAATTGAGCACTAACGAGTACCCCAACGTTGATAGAACGGAGAAACCTCGTTGATACTCTTCTCAAATCTTGTTGTAAACTGCACTGATTAGGATGAGAGCGTACTCTACTAGTTCTATTCGGATTTACCACTGTAACAGGGCGGTGCACGTCTCTAGTAACGAGTTCTATGGCATTAGTTAAGTCGGAATCATTAGAAATAACTATGGACTCATCAGCCTCTTGCATACAATTATCGTAAACTAGATATGCGGCCAAGTTCACATCCGACCCTTTTTCCTCAGCTCTTTCCACTTGCACCTTATTAGGTGGATTGTTGGCACCCCTAACATAGGCAAGCGGAAATTGTGGCAGTAATCGTGGCCAAGCAACGAAATCCCCTTCTATTATTTCCAAGTTGGGGATGGTTCTTAAAGCACGCCAATAGGTGTCTTGCCTTGTTTGAGCATTAGGGTCGTGTTGTAAATTTCTTACCTTGGCAGAGAAATACTTGATTCTGTTAATCTGCACAGTAGGGAAGAGAGTATTGCACAAGGCTAAGAGATTCAACCATTTGTAAGGTGTGTATTTTACAGCACAAAAATAAAGATTAAACCCATCTACGTAAACATTCGCACTCAACCTATTCTCCTAGATATGCAAATGCGCCAACCTAAGTTAGCGCACTTGCGCCCGTACGGCCGAAGCCTCAGGGGTATTCAACTATGTTACAACTGTAACATAGTATCATCGCCTCGTCAATCGAACTTAAGTGTTGACAATTAAGTTAATATAGTTGTAGTATATCAATTGTATGATAAGCCCAGTAGGAGGGTAGTTATGCCTAGAAAGATAAAGTTTAGAGTTCTCGAATGTAAGAGATGTAACTATAAATGGGTTCCAAAGGTTTCCAGACCCGTTTTATGCCCAAACTGTAGAAGCCCTTACTGGAACAAGAAAAGAAAGCGCAAGAAGTGATGTATTAGCTAGTGATTAACCAAAAACGACTGCTTTTCCTAGAGGATAGACAGTAGGGGAAAAGACAAGTTAGGAAGTTCATTATGGTGGACTTTTGTTGTAAATATTGCGGTTCAACTAATGTAGTCCGCTACGGACGGGAAAATGCAGTTCAATACTGGTGGTGTAAGGATTGCCATAGAAAGTTTGCCGATAATGATGCCTTACCCGATATGAAAACCCCGATAATGCAAGTAGCAGCAGCCTTAAGTACGTATTATCGGGGGATGTCCATTGATGAGATTCGGCAGCATTTAGACCAGCAATATAATAACCTTCCGTCCAGTTCCACAATCTATGACTGGATATGTCGTTTTTCGGATGAAGCAGACAGGAAAACCAGAGACTATAAGCCCAATGTCGGCTATGTTTGGCTTGCTGATGAAACCCTACTCCCCATCGGCGGTAAGAAGGTGTGGTTCTGGGATTTGATTGACGTAAAGACACGTTTCCTTCTAGCTTCGCACATGAGCTTCAATCGGACGACACAGCACGCCCAAACGTTAGTTGAAAAGGCAGTCGCCAAAGCTGGTAAATCCCCGAAAGTTATTATCACAGACAAGCTCTCAGCCTATCTAGACGGCATTGAATTGGCTCTAGGTGGGGATACTCGCCATATTCAATCAAAGGGATTTATGGTCAAACCTAACACGAATATGCTGGAACGCTTTCATGGCATTCTCAAATCGAGAACGAAGGTTATGAGAGGACTGAAAACACCCGAAAGTGCTTTGCTCTTTCTTGATGGATGGTTAGCCTATTACAACTTCTTTAGACTGCACGAGGGGCTTGGGAATAAGACACCCGCAGAGAAAGCAGGGCTAAATATACCTTTGAAGGATTGGCTAGACGTTGTTAAGGCGTCTAAGGGGTCAAAGAGATATACAAGTCTCTATCCCCGTGAGAAAGTCATTTTAGGAGTCCCTGGGAAGTACAACATTAGGAGAAAGAAGAAACACCCGATTCACAGACCACAAAGGAAGGTGATGCCTAGCGTAAGTATTGGCAGGATAGTTCAATAAAAGCATTGCGGGGGCTTGGTGTAGCGTCAGCACCTCCGTCTCTAAAACGGATGAGATGGGTTAGAATCCCATAGCCCCCACTTTTGTTAGTCTAAATATAGCACGCCTAGCTTCACTTGTCAACCTATACGATTACAATTTCATTGGAGACAAGTCATGTATTGTAAGGTTGGTGAAGAGAGATTTATCTTGTAAATCAGCATAGTTGAACGCTTTATATCCCATTCTTTTTTGATAATCATCTATTATGTTGGCTGCCCTTTTTGTTGGAGTAGAACCATTGCCATTTAAGCTATATACAACACGCAGTTCTCTATGAAGGCTAGTTTTTATTTCTTTGTCTAATAGGTCACTTGCTAATGTAACTACATGTGCTGCTCTTTCCTTTGGTTCACTCAATCCTAAATCAGCAGTAAATATTAAAATATCTGTATTATCTTCCTCTCTGATATATTTATAAGTAACATCCCAAGTCTCGTGCTTGCCTTCTACTTTCGCTTGTTTTTCAACCCTCAGGGGGAGACGCAACTGGGAGATATCTCTGCCCAATATAGCACTTAGCCTTTTTCTGCCCTCTTTCTTCTTGCGGGGTTTTCCAATAAAAGGTAATACTGTTTCTATTGAAGTAATCACCTTTATAAAGTTGAGTAACTTTCCAACTTCTTCTGTCACTGATACTTCTTCGTTAATTACACCCTCATCATAGTGCATAATGAGTCCATAGGAATCAGCCAAACTCTTTGTCAATAGATGCCCCAGTGCCCCCTCAGTATATTCATTTAATTCAAAAAGAAACCCCGCAATAAAACCGAGGTCACCTAATATGATGTTGCCATCATCCTTGGGGGTAACTTCTATTTCTATAGGTTCACCCTTGTAGTTAGTAAACGGCAATTGTATGATGATTTTACTATCCACGGTAGCAACTTCTAGTTTGTCTAAAATTGCGGATTTCAAACAACTCGATAATTCTTCAGCATTCATACGATGGCCTCCTAATTATCGGAAGGCTTACCCCACTTAGCACTATATTAGTATAGTCGCAGAATAGCCTTAAGGCACTTATGTAATCTGCCCCAGATTTGTCATCTGTTGGTTTTGCGGGATGAGCATAACTGTGTTCACCATCTAGGGGGTATTTTACAGTGGGGAAATGAATATGGTGTGGTGGTTGAATATCTACACCATTGGGATTATGGTGGCGTCTTGTTACTCGAAAATCCCCTCGTCGGTATTTCGTGTTAGAATCCTCTAATCCTAGATGAAATCGACCTATTCTATCTACCCATTCTGTTAGTCTAACCACTTCGCCACTTCCCCTAATTATTACATCCAACTCTAGTTCATTTAAAGGGATAAAGGCTTTCCCCTTGGTTTTTGGGGTTGACTTAGCAATTTTATTTGCTTGTAACTTTTGCTCAATGGTAACTATCAGGTTATCAATGGGGTCAATCCATGGAGTTGGGTCATAATAGGCCACTTCATTAACCAATTTACCTTACAGTTATAATATTATAACCCCTTTGTCAAACCACCCCCCAATTGACCCATTATCAAGCATTTCGCAACAAGCTAAACCAAGTATACACCAAAATCGAAGAGAACCTCTTCCCTTCAGCACGATCCTGGTAACCGCCGCGTAATCAGAGAAGCCTCCAGATTACTCGTGAAATGGTATTCGGCAAATTACCGGCTGGACCCAACCGACCGCAACTACCTGAAAACTATTGTCGAGAATCTTTTGGAAATTGCCTCCATGCGTCAGTTCGCCAGCCCCCACGGCTCAGGACAAACCGACGAAACGAATCGTGTGTATTTTAAGGGCTAAATGTGCCGGAGGTAATCGCCTTGCGTACGAGAAAGAGCTGTTGAACTCCAGAAAAAAAGTGATTTTTACAAAACGAATTATCCCGGAAAGGGAAACAACGGTGGTCTTGGCGGTCTCATGGAGGACCCTATTAGCATCCAAATAACAACATTTTTCGCATGTATGCCCAGAATGGCACTATTGAGTGCTTCCCGTTCCTTTTATTTGCCAGTCACAAAGTCTGAGGTAAGATACTCCAGCCTCGCAGAGGTAACTGGGTGGTAGAGTTGCTACCTTCCGGGCAGGGTGTCAATTACGGCGCTCTCCTTTGTTCTATTTGTTCATGTCTTCTATGCGAGGTTGGCGGGTGGTATAATTGATTTAAGAGGGGGTTTAAGTGAAGAGGCATATTGACAATTCTCACTAAGTTACTTACTATGGTATTGGTATCGCAAGGGTAGGAAGTAGAAATGCAAAACTCTACTGAACAGACTGGGTGGGTAGTGATTATACTCCTGGCCGTCGCAGCGATTATTGCATGCACGCTAATGGACAGGCTAATAAACGTGCCAGTACACAGATGGGGCATAGTCATCATATTCATGACCTTACTGGCAATCTGTGGTTATTTGGCCTCGCGTCACAAATGGAGAGACTAATCCGTTTGATTGCCCTGTTAGTGATACTACCCTGTGTTATTAGTGCTCGACGCTTCCCCTGCTGATACCAGCATTCCCGATAATGAGGTGACTGCCACTCAAATTCAAGCGAGTAATTCCTCAGCAAGTGCCACAATCACGATTACAATGACTCGAGCATTTAATGAGTAGCCCAAACAGTGTATTTGGAAAGGGAAAAAGCTCATGGCAAGCAACGAACTTCAGATGATTATCGACGCATTTAGATCGCGTCCCAATATGGCAGGCCTCAGTATTGAAGAACAGCGTGCCCAAATGGAGGTTAACTTGACACAATTCCAACTTCCAATGGACGTACGTTGTGAACCAGTCGATGCAGGAAGTGTTCCCGCCGAGTGGATTACTACTCCTGATGCAGTGGCCGAACGGGTTATCTGCTACCTCCATGGCGGTGGTTATGTACTGGGTTCAATTAATACACACCGTGAGCTGGCCTCTCGGTTATCGCGAGCGACGAGTGCTAGAGTCCTCATCCTCGACTACCGGCTTGCCCCGGAGAACCTGTTCCCAGCGGCAGTGGACGATTCCATAGCAGCCTATCGCTGGCTCCTTTCTATTGGGGTAGATCCTGCTCGACTGGTAATTGCCGGCGAATCTGCTGGTGGGGGTCTGACTATAGCAACACTCGTGGCATTACGAGATGCTGGTGAACCACTACCAGCGGCAGGAATCTGTCTTTCACCATGGGTGGACCTGGCATGCCTGGGGGAGTCCATAGTTACTAAAGCAGAGATAGATCCTGTAGTAAATAAAGAAAATATACTGATGCTTGCGAAGGCTTACCTTGGTGATACCGACCCTTGTACTCCCTTAGCGTCTCCCTTATATGCAGACCTTACGGGTTTACCCCCGCTGTTGATTCAGGTGGGAACTGCAGAATGCCTATTCGATGATGCCATGCGCTTAGCTGACCATGCAAGAGCCGCTGGCGTGGATGTCACTTTAGAGCCGTGGGACGATATGATCCATATGTGGCATATGTTCGCTGCCATACTCCCGGAAGGACAGCAGGCAATTGACAGGATTGGCGAATTCATCCGTCAACACACATGATAACGAGATAACTACCAACCGAGTTGAAGCGAGTAACGCTTGGGCAAGTGCCACGATAACGATTACGATGCCAGGAGCACTTAATGAGCAGTCAAGCAAAGCGAATTTGGAGAATTGGTTCTTATTCCTAAGGCGATTAAAAAGCAATGGCAGGCAGAACCTCTAATTAAGTCCGAGAAGACTGTGACATGACTTGACAAACGTGCGGAACAGTGTTATATTACAACTAAATACTACCCCTGTTGCTTTGGCGGCAGGGCCAAGGTCACCGTCAGGTGGCCTTTGTTTATATTCAGGGAAAGGTGATGATAACAAATGTTTACATAGATGGGTTCAATCTCTACAATCGAGCTGTGAAAGACACCCCCCTGCAAGTGGCTTGACCTCTCCAAGCTCTGCCAAGCTCTCCTCCCACACCATCAGATTCACCGTATCCGATACTTTACTGCACTAGTACACTCCAGACCCAATGACACTCAAACTCCGCAGAGGCAACAGATATACCTTCGGGCGCTCAGAACCATCCCGAACCTCACGATGGAATTCGGGCAATTCCGTTCACGCATAAAAGAGAGGCCACTAGTAACTCCTATACCTGGTCAGCCAAGAAATGTTATGGTTCATGACACAGAAGAGAAGGGAACGGATGTCAATTTGGCAACCTATCTTCTGATGGATGGGTATGAGGATGACTATGAGCAGGCTCTTGTCATCTCGAATGACGCCGACTTAGCATTGCCCATAATCATAGTGCGTGATAAGCTTCAGCGTCCTATTGGTATCGTAAATCCAAATATCGACCCGAGGGAAGTGATGCCGAAGGAACTGAGGGATGCCGCAACTTTCAACAGGCGCATACGTAAGAGTGTGCTGGTGCAATGCCAGTTCCCGCCAACACTACAAGATATGATTGGCACCATTACCAAGCCCAGTACTTGGTAATTTGCCAGAAGCTAGCAATATCAAACTCCTAGACATCATTAGCTTATGCTCAAATCATAGCGAGAAATTTGGCGTTATTTTTTGGGGACGGGTCAGGACATAACGGCAAGTTTTAAGCCTGACTGGATTTTCTCTACGAGTCAATCATATCCCCGCTAGCCGTAGCTAGTACCCGCAGTAGTGGGTGTCAATGACAGCAAGACAAAGCTCTCCAAGACATTGACTGTGCTTGGGTGATACAGTATGCTTGAGTTGCGTAAGAAGGAGGTACAATCAAATGAGCAAGTGGCATTATCATGTAGAAAAATACAGCTTTAAAGAGTTAGCAAAACCAGGGTATTTAAATTCTCTTGGAGAAGAGGGCTGGGAACTGGTTTGTTTGAAGAGACTGGAAGAAAAGAAGCCAGCAACTCAGATGCAATGGTTGGCAGTTTTCAAGAAGCAGATTGTAGAAAAAGAAAAGTAACCATGATTTCAGTGTTACTGCCTTTCGTGTAGTCCAAGAAGCTATAGTACATCAATCTCCACATACTTGACTATCAAATCTTCAGATTTCAAGGCTAATTGAATTTTCTCTACGAGTCAACATCTTCGTGGCCAGGCTTAGGTGGCATCAATGCCCCAGGGGGATACCCCCTGTCAATATGTGAACAACCAGCTTTGCCTTGTGAACAACCCGGCTTTGAATACCTGCTATCCAGGCATGGATTTTGGAAGTTTAATATGCTGATAGATGGCGGATGGGAAAGGATGGGTCTATGCAGGCATTGCTCACTACCTCCGTGATGGAGGCTCGAGGTAAGTGATAGACAGACAGGATGGTATAATGAAGCTATTCTAAGCTTATTGCAGGAGGCTACAGATGTTGAAGCATATTGTCATGGTCAATTTCAAGGCTGAAGTAGGTCAGCACGAGCAAGGTGAGTTGGCAAAGAAGGTTGTGGAAACGGTGAAGCAAATTCCAGGAACAAAAAATGTTTTCATAGGTCAAGCATCTGAAGCAGGAGGCAAAGCACGATATGCTGCAGCTCTATTTATGGATTTTGATAGTGAAACTACCTTGAAAGGCTATTTTGAGCATCCCGTACATAAAACAGCAGAAGCACAGATGGCTTCCGTATTTAGCGAAGTTTTTGTTTCAAATTATCTATATTAGAGTCAGATACAAACGAGCTGTGAGGCTGCTATCACCCCGTCGGAGTTTAAAGAGCATTTGACCCTTGTGGACAATCTAGCTATGAATACCTGCTACCCAGGCATGGGTTTTGAAAGTCCACTATCCTGATAGAGTGGGTTATACCATGAAGTCAAACAGCGTAAGAGGGCGTATTGACAGCGCTTCTTAATTCCCATATGATGTATCAAAGTGACAGGAGGTAGAGCTATGCCATTTTGTCCTAATTGTGGAAAAGAAATAGGTGAGGGCTTCATGTTTTGCCCTGAGTGTGGACATAATCTTAAGATTGGGATAACGCCAGAGAATACCTCAGGACAAGGTGAATCAGCCACAGTACCGGAGGAAGTTAAGGGGTGGAGTTGGGGAGCATTCGGCTTAACCTGGATATGGGGCGTCTGTAATGGTGTTTTGATATCGCTACTCTGTCTTATTCCCGTATTTGTCATAGTCTGGGCTTTCGTTCTTGCTGTAAAGGGAAAGGAATGGGCATGGCGGAATAAGAAGTGGGACAGCATTGAGCACTTCAAGAATACGCAGAGGCCCTGGGATATTGCTGGCATAGTATTATTTGCGATATCAATGGTTGCACTGGTTGTAACGATCCCTGCGGTTATTGTTCCTCTAGTCCTGTGGGGTTAGACGTAAAGCCCGAGCGCATTTCTCAGGCGTCTATCTAGCTCATCTTGAATCGGCGGACTGACCCTGCCAAGCCGACGAATGAGCTTTGTTCTATCGATGGTCAAGAGCTTCTTCATCTTGAAAACCGAGCTTTTCTTTAGGCCGGTTCTGGCAAAATCGGGATGGTCCGGTGTCAGTAGAAAATCGGTCTCAGCTATCTCCCCAGAGGGCATTATGGACGAGATAAAAGCGATGACAACATCGAGCTCTTGTGGGTCAGGGGATACGATGACCGCTGGTCGCAGTTTCTCAGCAGTCAGGTCGGTAAAAGGGAAAGGCACAAGCACAACGTCACCTCGCTTGAGAGGAACTCGGGGCATGTCAATCGAGCCCTTCCCCGTCTTCGGCAGTATAAATGTCTTCGCCAGAACGGCCGAGGAAATTGTAACTGCCCGCCTTGCCAGCAACCTCAGCAATACGGGAAGGGGGCAAGTCATCTTCCAGAATAAGAATTTCCACTGCTTGCTGTTCAGAAAGGTCTAATTTACGCAGGGGCTTAAGGACACCGTTCTCGTAGATTGCTTGAATCGTTCGCGGCATGGCAGTCACCTCTATCAGAAGAATAGCAGAGAACAGAGGGAAAATCAAAATGGAAAGTCAGAATCTGGTCTCGAAAGGAATAAAGATCAAGGATGCTGAGATGCCGCATGTCAGGGTCTTGAGCACCATAAACTATATGTAAGATAGTCTTTGGTCAATCTTCGCTTATGACATCTATTCTGGGGACATAATACCTGATTGGTAGTAGGCCTAGAGATTCTTTGTCCTGATTTATCGGGATTTGTCGGGACCCCTCATAATGACATTATCGAATGTTTTCCTCTTTTCTTGTTTACCAACTATAAGATTTGAGGTAAAATAGATTCAGTCTCGCGGGAGTAACTCAGTGGTAGAGTTCCTGCCTTCCAAGCAGGGTGTCGCGGGTTCGAGTCCCGTCTCCCGCTCCATCTAGCTTTGGTTCAGCTCCGTTAGGAGATTACCTCCTATGTCACAAAGGGTTCTTAATTTTTGATATAATCGCCACCTTTTTCCCTGCTGACCTCCGAGGACTAAGCCATTCCCTGTGCGATTATTTCCTCAACAGCTCTTGCCCAGCCCTCAGGGCCAATCCCCTCCACCCTGTGGAGATGAGGTATATCTATCTCCTCCCAAATCCTTCCCGGCTTTTGTACCAAGACGGGGATGTCCACTGCTGAGAGCATAGGTAGGTCATTGGGGCTATCACCTATGGCTATGGTCTCTATTTGTCCTAGTTTACTACGGAATAAATCGATTAGAATTCGTGTGGCCTTACCTTTATCGTTAGGTCCTGTTACGTCATAATAACGGCCGCCAGATGTATAATTGAGGACTGTTTTCTTTATCGCATTTAACACTCTATTAATCTCATCCGGTGTTCCCTCAAGATTAAGGGTCTCGTCATATTCCCTGGCTTTGGCTCGCTGTGCGGCCTCGAGATCCAAGCTCGTCAACGATGCCACTTCCTCCGCACTCATATCACCAAAACCTCTAAAATTGAGCCCGGTATCATCTCTTATCTGTGCCAGAACCTCTCTGATTCGGTGATAGGAGATACCGAGTTCAATTACATGGTACCCATCCTCAGCTTTATGATACTCAAAATCAAACGGGAAATAGCCTTGAGAAATGAAGACCGCCCCTCCATTTTCCACGATGAAGGGGTCGTTTATCTGCAGCTCTTTTCGATATACCTCTTGCTCAGCTCTGGTCTTGGCCGAGCAGAAGATAATAGGAACCTCCTGGCTTCGTAAATGCCCTATGGATGACAAAGCTGCGTCATAAGAGTAAGTTTCCAGGTCGAGCAAAGTGCCATCTAAGTCGGTGAAAATAACTGGTTTCAACTTCATTAGCCTTAACCCTTCCCATGAACGAATCCCAGCCTGGCGTCATTCATTGGTTTAATCAAATACCTGCCTTCTTTAGAAATTGCGCTATCCTTGACCTTTCCTCCTCATTGAGCAGATTACTCCGGTACGCTACCGAGTCAAAGAAGAACTGAACGTGCTGGGGCGTCTGCCAGAGCTCCCTTTCTGCATACAGGTAGCCGTAACGGGTGGAACTGGCTAATTTCTCCTGGCTCACTTCATCACTATCATACCCAACATGCTCCACTAACTCAGGGGTGAAGCCATTCTTGCGTGCTATTGCGTCGAGGGTACCATGAATTCCCGTACCATGCTGGGCTGCATCTTTACTTCGGTCAGCATATTGTGCAGGTAACCCAAGCTTTTTGGCTGCCTCTCGATGAGGATGCTTGCCAATCCTGTCTTCGGCAGAGGTAATCTTGAGGCGTGGCGATACACTCATTGCCAGCTTGACCACCTCGATGTCAGCGTAAGGGAACACCTTTTCCACCCCATGCGCTATAGCAATCCGGTTCTCCCTATCAAAGGTCTCCACATCGGCTCTCTCTAAATCACCCCACATATTTTGTAAAAGACCGTCATAGCCATCTTTGGCAATAACTTGAGGATACCAGCTGTAGCCTCCCCATAGCTCATCTGGACCCTGACCGGAGAAGATTACCTTGAAACCATCTTGGCTTGCCATCTCCACCGCGGCATAGACTCCAATACCGGCTTCAATTTGTACAAAGTCCCTCTCCTCAACAGCAGCAGCTACTCGGGGTATGTATGACTCAATCTCATCCTGGCTCAGCCTTCTTACCTTATGCTTTAGCCCTAGCTCTTGAGCAAAGCGCTCGGCATATTCAATATCAGTCGCCCCCTCTACGCCAGCAGTATAAGTGGTTACCTCAATGCCCCTCATTGCAGATATATCTGAGACAAGCTTAGCTATCAGACAACTGTCTACGCCTCCTGAAACGAGCGCCGCCACCCTTTTAACCTTGTGTAACCTCCTCTCAACAGCCTCCTTAAGCAGGGCGCAGTAGCTGTCAACAGCCTCAACCAGGTCGTTGATGGTCACTTGAATGTTCATCTTGCTCAATGGGTAGGCTTCATCAAGAATAATGCCATCTTTGCCAAATGAGGCAATCATTCCTGCTCGTAGGGGTCTTACATTACGCATCCCTATCTCCCACAGAGCCGTCTTCCTTGAGGCAAAGGCAAAAAGTTCGTTGTTTTCGGCATAGAATGCCGGCCTGAGGCCGGCAAAATCCCTCATTAGCACTACTTGCTTCTCGTCACTTGCTGCCAGACAGAATTCGCCATCGAGCATAGGCGACACCTGTTTTAGTGCATCAACCAGGTTGCCTTGATATCTTTCTGCCAGTAAGTAAGCTACTATCTCGGCTGTACTTCCGCTAGCTGGTTTCTGCTTCGAGGCGAGGCTCAATCTTAGATTCTCACTATTATAGAGATTCCCCTCATAAAGCACGGACAAATTGACGCTGTGATTAAAGCCAGGCCTTTCTGAGCCCTGCTCCCTGGTGGCAAACGAGACCTGACCCAGAGCCTGTCTTCTTATCGCCTGAGCATCCCTTTGCCACCTGTGTGATACTCCCGCGGAAACAAGCCAGGACCCGTCAGACATATTGCTATCCAGGGTAGTCATCATAGAGTGTATCTGGCTGCTTACGTCTTCATCATTCCGATTTACAATACCACAAATAGGACACATATAAACTCAAACTTCCTTCTGGCTTTAGGGATCAAATCCGGAACGTTTGTTCAATTGGTGTGTTTGCTGACCATCAGATTTAAAGTGGGGGTTAGCCAAATCATGGTACAGATACTTAGGGTTGAGTTGCATTTGACTCAGCATAGCCATCCGGCCAGACCAGGGTACCTTTATCCAATATGTTTCCTGAAGCAACTGTAACACTATCGCCCAGCACGCAGTTATCGGGAACATGGCTGCCTTGTTCCACATAGCTGTGGGAACAAACTATGCAATTTCTGAGTATTGCTTTCTCACCCACTCTCGAGTGGTGCCACAGTACCGCTCCTTGCACTACTGCGCCTTTGCCAATTTCACAATGCGGCCCCAGAACGACGGGCCCTTTTAGCTCGGCACCCTCAGCAATAATACATCCTTCAGCAATCAAAACCGGCCCCTCAATTTGAGCAGTAGGATGGAACTGACTCTTTCCTTTAGCTTGAATGCCTCTACCAACCTGCTGTAAAAGCAGGTCATGGTTTGCCTTCAGATATTTCTCCGGCGTACCGATATCAATCCAATAGGCGTCAGAAGGATAGCTCAAGATAGGCTCACCTATCTCAAGAAGTCTCGGAAAGAGATAATTCTCAAACATAGACGGAGTTGATGCCGGGATATGTGCTAAGACCTCAGGCTCCAAGATGTAGATACCGGCGTTTATCATGTTAGTGGTGACCTTGTCCCGGGTCGGCTTCTCAACAAAGCGCTGTACCACGCCCCGGGTATCAGTCTCCACTACCCCGTATATGGTGGGGTTATCTACCGGTGTCAATGCTATGCTAACTTTGGGCTTGACTTCTTTGTGGCGTTTCATCATAGCTGTCAGGTCTATCTTGGTGATAATGTCCCCGTTGAAAACAAGAAATGGCCCATCCAGGTATGATTCAGCATTCTTAACTGCTCCGGCTGTGCCCAGAGGCGACTCTTCCACCAGGTAGGTGAGCCGAACTCCGAGTTGAGTACCATCACCCAAACAGCTTTGGATTAGGTCAGGGAGATAACCCATGGCAAGAATAGCATCGGTAACTCCGTGCTCTTTCAAATAGCCCAGCAAATGCTCCAAGAAAGGTCGGTTCAGGATAGGCACAATCGCCTTGGGGATATTGCAGGTCAGTGGGCGTAGCCTCGTCCCTTCCCCACCGATAAGAATGACCGCTTTTATTCCTCTTCCTCCAATGCTGAATACGATTTCATGTGTTCCGCCATAACTGCGGTGAACCTCTTCAGGTTTATAGCCCTTAGTGGAGTAATAAGGCGTGGTTTTGGTGGTTCTTCATCCGGCTGGATGGCATTCTGCTGTAAAAGCTCGTTGATAATTAACTTCTTGGTCTCCTCTTCACAGAGTGGAGAGTGATAGATAGCCCCCAGACTTGGCAATAGCATTTCCACCAGAAGATGATGCCCACCCTTTTCTTCATGGAGGTGGGGATTCCTTGTCCCGGTCTGGAATATCTCAACGCCATGTTTGGCAGTGGTGGGGTGTGCCATGGGTAAGACACCACCAAACCCTTCGAAGATAGATATGAGTTCCTGGGATTCCACAGCGTAGCCTGAGGCATAAGTGAGTATTTCTGCCAGTCTCAAGCTCATAGCATGCTCCCCGGCATTGCCTGTCTTGATAATCGCAGTTTCAAATCCGGTTTTATTTGAGATCAGAGAGTTCATGCACCTGTTAGTTATCTCTGATACTCGACCCCATCTCTTAAAAAGCATACCTGCCGAAATTTTAGGCTTGGAGCGCCACAAAACCCTGACCATGCTATAAGGGGATTTGGCCATGCTGAAGCCGGTAGCGTAGCACCTGGCATACTCCAATACAGCACCGGGAAAATAATTATCAGCATCGATAAAGCCAACAAAATCTTTCTTGGCAACCATGGCGATAAAGATCGCAGCTAACATGCCTTCAGCCTTGCCATCCCTTATCAACTCATCCTCTCCCAAAATGTCAGTGTAGCCAGCCTCAGCGAGAGCCCGGGCTAGTATGGGGTCTTTCTGGTGAATAATCAGAGCCTCACGGCGAGTAAAGTGGCAGAACTGGTTCAGTGCGTCTTTCTCCATCCTGAACCGGTCAACCCGACTTCTCTGGCTGTTAGAGACTACGATTATCAGGCACTCATGAGGAACTCCACTGACAACACCTTCGAAGAGCTTGAGCTTCTCGTCCTTAGTAGGGATGACAATAGCCATTTTCTCTTCGAAGTCCTTGATAACATCCTCTTCAATTTTTTGCACGGCGATATTCTCTTGCGGGGGAAGTTCCTTGGCTCTGCCAGAGTCCAGTTCCAATACCTGCTGCACATCGTTAATTCGAACTGAGCCAAAACGCTCAGTGTATCTGGGGCTTTCTATTCTCATTTTCTTTCACTTCTGTCTTGAGGCATGAAACAAAGTGCTCTTTCAAGCCTTTGTCCACATTGTGACCTGGCCTTGGCTGCGTACCTATTTAAGTTCCGGTTAATAAGATATTAGCAGTCTACCACTTCGGACTAGTGAGGTCAAAAGAAACAATCGTTTAGCCAAGGTAGCAAAGTTGCGCGCAGCTTAATATTCTCAAGTACAGATTTCGCGAGGTCTATCCCCTCTGTATGACTTAATTCCGAATCCCTTGGTGTCTGTTAGTCTATCAAACTTTAAATTCGCTCAGCTGGCTGGGGGAGACAGCATTCTAGCTAGGTTTCAAGCACAATAAAAACCTCTTTTGTTCGATGAGCAGTAGGCCAAGCATTCGTATCCTTTTGACTGTAAAGAGACCATGGTGACTCTAAGAAGTGTCTCTTGTCCTTACCAAACCAGTTGTTGCCTGACAGGCAAGTATGGTAAAATCAGTCAAGTAAGTGGCGGGAGGTTAAAAAAGCGGTCATCTGACTGCGGCGGAAGAGAGGCAATTTTCTCCCGCTTTTCAGGTTCAAAAAGGGCAGAAAATAGAGTTCAGGGACGGCTCCTATTTCCAAGCAGGGTGTCGCGGGTTCGAGTCCCGTTTCCCGCTCCACACAAAATTGGTTGCCATGAAAGGTAAAACTTTTCATGGGTGGAAGAGTGGGCTCGTAGCTCAGTGGCAGAGCGGCCGGCTCATAACCGGTTGGTCGCAGGTTCGAATCCTGCCGAGCCCATTTTGCAGCAAACCAAATGGGAAGCCGGTGCAGCTCACAAAGTTTGCTCGATAGCCTTTTCTTTCTTATATCTCCCATCAATTCAGGGTATCCTGTGTGGGGCAGGTTGATTTCAAGTCAATTCTGTCGATGCCAAAGTCCATTATCAATCGGTGGTGATAGATAATAGTAGGAAAATATTGACAATAATCAGGGGCAGTGTATAATGTAAGATACATAGTATGCCGATGTATCAGGAACTGGTTAAATGCCTGACAAAACCATAACCTATGAAGAGCTAGCACCCGGATACAAATTCCCTCCTGCCGTCTATGAACTGAGTGCCTCCTTCGTCTCCAAATATCTGAAAGCGGTGGATAGCGTTAGTGATGGATTTGTTCCCCCTTTGGCCATTACTGCCTGTGCCATAGCTGCTATGACAGGGTCTATTCCCCTGCCAACCGGCACTATCGCTATACATGCTTCACAGGAATTAGAGTTTTTCAAACTGGTGCCCATTGGCGACACTATAGAGTGTCACATAGGAGTGGCACAAAAGATAGCTCGGGGCAAGATGAGTATGTTAATCCTGGAGATCGAGGTTTTTGACAAAGGCAAGGAAAAGGTGCAATCGGGGAGGGCAACTATAGCATTGCCCACCTAAGAAAGAAATGCTAACAGAGATTCAAGAAGGGAAGGCTCTTAATCCTGTGGTAAGACATATCACCCAGGAGAAAATTAATCTTTATGCTGAGGCATCGGGTGATTTTAATCCCATCCACGTAGACGAGTCTTTTGCTGCTAATACTCCTTTGGGTGGAACTATTGCTCATGGTATGCTTAACTTAGCTTATGTATCAGAGATGATGACTTCGGCTTTTGGTCGAAGCTGGCTGTCTGGGGGTAAGCTTCGAGCAAAGTTTAAAGAGTCGGCACGCCCTGGAGATACTCTGACCATCAACGGTAAGATTGATTGCATTGAACAGAAAGATGATGTACCATACGCAAATTGCAGTTTTGAGTGCCGTAATCAAAGAGGCGAAATAATAGTCACAGGAGAGGCAATAATCAAGTTATCAAGTGATAAGAGATAGGAATATGGTTCAAAATGGCAGAATAAGGGTGGCAGTGGATGCCATGGGTGGTGATCATGCCCCTGAAGAAATAGTTAAGGGGGCGGTTCTTGCAGCTCAGAAGGACGATGTAGAAATCTTCTTGGTGGGCACCGCGAACATTCTAGAAAAGGAATTAGCCAAGTACAAATTCACCAACGGTTCATCCATCCATGTTGTCGAAGCCAGCGAAGTTATCAAGGAAAATGAGTCGCCGGTTGACGTAATTCGTCGTAAGCCTAATTGCTCTGTTGCCGTAGCGGCAAAGATGGTGAAATCGGGCGGAGCAGATGCATTATTGAGTGCTGGATCTACTGCAGCAGTTGCGATAAGTGCCATTCAATTTATGGGCATGTTGGATGGGATGTATCGTCCGGCAATTGTTGGCTCTCTGGGTAGCTTTGCACCAAATACTGTGATGGTAGACCTCGGAGCTAATGTAGATTGCAAGCCACATCAATTTCTAGCTTTCGCCATCGCTGGCTCGGTCTACGCTGAGAAGTTCCTTAACATCACTGACCCTAAGATAGCTTTGCTAAGCACGGGAAGTGAAGAAAGTAAAGGGAGTGAAGCAGTGCGTGAAGCTTATTCCCTTCTTAAAAATAGTGGGTTGAACTTTATTGGCAATATAGAAGGCAGTGATATCTTAAGCGGCGAGGCCAATGTCATTGTCTGTGATGGCTTTGTAGGCAATGTTCTTTTAAAGTTTTATGAAAGCATCGGGGGTTATGCCAAGGATTGGACAGAGCGAAAGATGAAGAAATACCCACCTCTAGGTGTCTTAGTTAAACTATTGTTTGATGGATTGTTCCCGGCAACCAAAATATCCAGTGAGACTGAGAAGCGAGGTGGTATTTTGTGGGGTGTTGATGGGGTTGTCAGGATAGCGCATGGAGCTAGCCGAGCGCCCCAAATAGCTAATGCTATAGAAAGTGCCAAGGAAGCGGTAAAAGCCAAGGTTATTGAAAGCTTGAAGTCGGAATTAGCAAAATTCAACCAGGGAGGTAAATTATGACTATTGAAGAGCAGATAAGAGAAATCATAGCCAAGATTACTCGTGTTGATAAGAGCATTATCACTCGAAAAAGCACATTTAAAGAGATTAAGGCGGATTCCCTGGATGTAGTGCAGGCATTGGTGGCGGTGGAAGAGGCCTTTGGGATTGAGATCCCTGACGAGGAGGCCCAGAAGTTTCAGAACTTCGGCGACTTTGTCTCCTATGTAGAGAATCGGGTAGCGCAAGAGGAAAAGGTTTAGCTATGTCCCTTGAAGGGAAACTGGCTTTAGTTACAGGCAGTGGGCGAGGCATTGGTCGGGCGATTGCTTTAAAACTTGCTTCCCAGGGTGTAGATATTATTGTCAATTTTTTTCGCCACCGCGATAGTGCTGAACAAACAGCTAAAGATATCGAGGCTCTGGGAGTGAAAGCTGAAGTCATCCGAGCCAATGTGGGAGACCCGGCAAAGGTAGATGAAATATTTGATATGATTGGCAATAAATTTGGCCGCCTGGATATATTGATTAGCAATGCTGCTTCAGGCGTAGGTCGCCCTATAGTGGATATAGATGTTAAGGCCTGGGAATGGACTATGGACATCAACGCTAGAGCCCTTTTGCTCTGTTCCCAGAGAGCAGCTAAACTAATGGAGGGCAGGGGTGGTAAGATAGTGAGCATCTCTAGCCTGGGTTCGCGCTTTGTCTTGCCCAATTATACTGTCGTTGGAGTCTCCAAAGCTGCCCTGGAAGCTTTAACTCGTTACCTGGCAATAGAGCTGGCTCCTCTAGGTATTTGCGTTAATGCTGTAGCTGCTTCTGCTGTGGAGACAGAGGCATTGAAGTTCTATTTCAAAGAGGGGCTGGCAAAAGATACTCGTCAAGTAACGCCAGCGGGCAGAATGGTGATTCCCGAAGATGTCGCTAATGTAGTGGCTTTTTTGTGCAGTGAAGAGGCCTTTATGATAAGAGGGCAAACTATTATTATTGATGGGGGCACCTCTGTAGGGCTCTTTGCCCTCGCAGGAAAATAAGAATAATGAACATGGCTAACGTTTCTAAAAACTCGGTAAATTTCTGGGGCACGATAAATATACCGAGGGTTGTAGTTACCGGTCTTGCTACTATTAATCCCTTGGGCTTAAATGTAAAAGACTTTTGGGAAGGATTAGTCGCAGGAAAGTCGGCCATCGGTCCTATTACCCACTTTGATGCCAGCAACTTTCGAGTGAAAGTGGATGCTGAAGTGCATGGCTTTGATGCCACAAAGTATATGGACTTGAAGGCAATTGACCGGACCTCAAGGACTATTCAGTTTGCTATTGCTGCTGCCAAAGAATTAATACAATCAGCCGGCCTGGATATGACTCAGGAAATTCCTGAGCGGGTAGGTGTTATCATTTCTACTATGACAGAGCAAGGCTATGTTGTTTGGGGATGGGAGCAATACCAAAAAACGGGTCCTAGAAGAGGAGCCGACCCTCTCTTCATAACCAAGTCAACAGCCAGCGCAGCATCCATGCAGGTAGGAATGATGCTGGGGGCCAGGGGCCCTAACGGCAGTGTAAACAGCCTTTGTGCCAGTGGCGCTGATGCCATAGGCACAGCGACTAATTTCATTCGCTTAGGGTATGCTGATGTAATGATAGCCGGGGGTTCTGACGCCAGCCTGGAGCCAGTTGGCGTGGCTGGAATAGATATTTTGGGAGCCCTTTCTCATGAACCTGACCCGTCCAAGGCTTGTCGTCCATTCGATCTCAACCGCAATGGTTTCATCTATGCTGAGGGTGTCGGATTATTTATTTTGGAAAGCTATGAACATGCTAAGAGGCGGGGTGCACCTATCTTGGCTGAAGTTGCCGGTGCAGGCTGGTCTTTCGATGCCCATGATGCAACTGCTCCTGCCCCTGAGGCTGAGGCTTACGCTATGCGTACTGCCTTGCAAAATGCCAGGGTTAAGATTAAGGAAGTTGATTATATTAACGCTCACGGCACCAGCACCAAGCTGAATGATGCCTGCGAAACCAAAGCTATTAAAATAGTGTTTGGAGAGCATGCTTACAAAATTCCTATAAGCTCTACTAAGTCCATGATTGGGCACAGCATTACTGCTGCCGGCGCTATTGAAACCGTCGCCGCTATATTAGTTATGAACAAAGGGATTATCCACCCAACCATAAATTATGAGACCCCTGACCCGGACTGTGATCTGGATTATGTCCCCAATGTAGCTCGCCCGGTTCAAGTGAATGTATGTCTGAAGAATAGCTTTGGTTTAGGTGGTGAAAACTGCTGCCTGGTGCTTAAACGCTTTAATGAGTGAGGACAAGCCATGGAATTAGAGGGAAAAGTATCCCTAGTGACTGGTGCCTCTCGCGGCATGGGTAAAGCAATTGCCTTGAAGCTTGCCAGCCTTGGTTCCAAGGTGGCAGTTAATTACGTAGCAATTGAAGATAGTAATAAGGTTGATGCTGATAATGTAGTGGAGAACATAATCCGGCTAGGTGGGGAAGCCATGTCGGTTGAAGCTGATATTCGGGATAGTGAAGTAGTGAAAACCATGGTAGAGCAGGTGACTGATAAGTGGAGCAAGATTGATATTCTGGTAAACAATGCCGGAATAAATAGAGATACCCTTTTGTTAAGAATGTCTGATGATGCCTGGGACGATGTGATCAACACTAATTTACGGGGAGCTTACCTGTGCACCAAGTTTGCCCTGAGGTCTATGATGAGACAGGAATGGGGGCGCATTATTAGCATATCTTCGGTGACCGGGATAGCAGGGAATGTAGGGCAAAGCAACTATGCTGCTTCCAAAGGAGGACTTATTGCTTTCACCAAAAGCGTAGCCCGAGAGATGGGTTCCCGTAATATAACTGTCAATGCCGTGGCCCCGGGCTTCATTATTACTGGGATGACAGATAAGCTGCCTTCGGAAAGAAAGGAGGCCATACTGGCAATGGTTCCGTTGCAACGCTTTGGCCAACCTGAGGATGTGGCCGAACTGGTGGCTTTTTTAGCCAGTGAAAGAGCTGGCTATATCACGGGACAAGTCATCACTATAGATGGCGGAGCATTTCCTTAAATCAATCGCTGTTGCAAGATGATAATCTAATGATGCTATGGTTTTGCGAGATATCTAACTATATGCCAATATCAAAGGGGTATTGACAAAAAATTTCTTTATGTTCATAATGCATCGCATTACGATACAAAGGTATATAAGGTGTGATTCAGGTTTTGTCCTTTTCTTACTATTTCCCTCGGGGGTGACATTTTCTGAAGCAATTACGTGTGACAAAATCTTGGAGTAGCGACTTTTGATTTGGGGGTATTGACAAAAAATTTCTTTGTATTCATAATACATCGTATCACGATATAGAGTATGGTTTCGCCAAACACGAAGAAAGGTCTAAAGGTGGGCACATTTGCCCAGCTTTGTATCAGTATTATGCGCAATAGTGAGATGCCATGAAGCTACTAGTGCCAACGAATTGGGATCCGGACTTGATATTGCCATTAAGCAGGCTGGAAGCTGATGTGCAGCTATATGGCGTATTGCCTACCTCAATGATAGGTAGTGGGGGGAGAGGTCCTGATAGCATCCACATGATGGAAAATCAGGCGGAGGAATACATCGAACAGGCTCATTCAGCAGGTTTGAAGTTTGACTACATCTTAAATGCTCCCAGCATGGGTAATATGGAGTGGGATGAGAGTATCCATCAAGAGTTGCTAGAGCATCTTAGGTGGCTCACAAACATTGGGGTGGATAGCGTTACAGTAACCATCCCTTATTTGATTGAGCTTATAAAGCGTCAATTTCCGCATCTTAAGGTAAGGGTGTCAACCATTGCTCATGTGAACAGCGTTGCTAGAGCCAAATCGTTTGAATCCTTAGGCGCCGATTCTATTACTCTGGACATTAACGTAAATCGGGATTTTACAGTGCTCAAGGCTATCAGGGACGCAGTGAATTGCGAACTCACTATACTATTGAATAATCTCTGCTTATACCAGTGCCCCTACGAATATTACCACCATGATACCCTGGGGCATGCCAGTCAAAGTTATAACCCGCTTAACGGCCATTATGAAGATTATTGTGTACTACGTTGTACTCTAGACAGGCTCTGGGATATCTCTCAAACCATTAAGTGCCGCTGGGTAAGACCCGAGGATATTCATGTTTACGAAGAGATAGGTATTGATATGTTCAAAACTAGTGGCAGGTCAATGTCCGCTGAGCGAATTTTGAATGCTGCCACAGCGTATTCATCACGTCATTATCAAGGGAACCTATATGATATTTTGAACGTCATTACTCCGAAAATTGAATTTAGCAATTCTGCTTTACCGAGCGTACAAAACAACGTTATTGGGCCACCGCCCAGATTATATATCGATAACCAAGCTCTGGAAGGCTTTATGGATTTCTTCAAGAAGCAAAATTGTCTATCCGGGTGTAGCCATTGCGATTATTGCCAACGAATAGCCGATAAAGTTATACGGTTTGAGCGTGATGAGGTAGACGAATACATATCTAGGCTCAATACGTCTTTAGATAACCTATCCAGTAGCAGGATATTTAAAGTTAAGGCAGGAGTAAGGAAACACCTGCATTAACAAGCAAAGCGTTCAAAATAGCGTTCAAAACTATCCATAAGATTTTGCCTGACACTGCAGCTTAATGTATCACAGGTATAATGAAAACGACTCCTTGGTTTCAGCTTTGAGGTTGTCCCTCAGGTTGCGATGACCAAAACCAGGCCTCAACCGCCCTAGTTGACATCCTAATTACCTTGTGTTAAATTAGTAACTTGGCGTCTACTAGAAGGTAAAAACGTAGAGAGTTGTAAAAGCCGGCTGGCTGAAGCCGGGCAAATTTTCCTGGAGTAGACCGGCATATAGCCAGACGGCTTTTTGATTGCCTAAAATAGAGGAGTATAGGAATGCCAACAGTTAATCAACTTGTTCGTAAAGGGCGGCAGAAGCTGGGAAAGAAAAGCGATGTCCCAGCATTGCATTACACCCGAAATACGATGAAAGGGGAAATTAAATGGACCCAGGGGGCGCCTCAAAAAAGAGGTGTATGCGTCCAGGTTAAGACGGTTACACCTAAGAAGCCCAACTCGGCATTGCGCAAAGTTGCCCGCGTTAGGCTGACCAACGGTATGGAAGTGACCGCTTATATCCCTGGCGAAGGACATAATTTACAGGAACACTCGGTAGTGTTGATTCGGGGTGGTCGAGTTAAGGACATTCCTGGAATTCGCTACCATATTATCCGTGGCACCTTGGACACTGAAGGAGTAGCTAATCGCAAGCAAGGTCGCAGCAGGTATGGGGCCAAGGCACAAAAATAGCGAGGATGTCAAATGCCAAGAGGAGCTAGAAAAGTAGTAAAAAGGATACCACCACCCGATGCTAAACATGACAGCATTATGGTGGCTAAATTTATTAATAGACTTATGCTACGAGGGCAAAAAGCTACAGCCGAGTGCATTGTCTATAATGCCTTGCAACTCACTGCTCAGCAAGTGAATAGCAGCCCTGAAGAAGCCTTAGAGCGAGCGATTAGAAACGCTACGCCGCTTCTCATGGTTAAATCACGTCGTGTTGGTGGGGCTACTTACCAAGTTCCGACGGAGGTAGGTGAAGATCGGGGGCGCGCTCTTGCCATGAGATGGCTCATTGCTGCAGCGCGAGCTCGTAGTGGCAAATCTATGGAAGAAAGGCTGGCAAGCGAGTTGGTTGATGCTGTCCATGGTCGGGGGACAGCAATCAAGAAGCGTGAGGATCTTCACAAGATGGCGGAGGCTAACAAAGCCTTTGCTCACTATCGCTGGTGAAAGTCGTGTTAAAAGCAGTACTTGAGGTAAAGGATAAGCTCATGTCGCGGACTTTCCCTTTGGAAAAAATACGGAATATAGGAATCATTGCTCATATAGATGCTGGCAAGACCACGGCTACAGAGATGATTCTCCACCACGCAGGGCGTACTTACAAGGTTGGAAGCGTGGATGCAGGGACTGCGGTAATGGATTGGATGGAGCAAGAGAGAGAGCGGGGTATTACCATTACTTCAGCGGCTACTACATGTCACTGGCGCGAACATTGTATAAACATCATAGATACCCCTGGGCATGTAGATTTCACTGCTGAGGTAGAGCGTAGCCTCCGTGTATTAGATGGCGGTGTCGTGATTTTCGATGGTGTAGCTGGAGTAGAAGCTCAATCAGAGGCTGTGTGGCGCCAGGCAGATAAATATGGTGTGGCCAGGATTTGTTTTATTAACAAAATGGACAGGATTGGCGCTGATTTTCATCACACGGTGACTATGATTAACGAAAGGTTGCGAATCAAGGCTTTACCTATACAGCTCCCATTAGGAAGTGAAAAACTCTTTCAGGGCATCATCGACCTTGTGGAAAACAAAATCATTGCTTTCCCGGTTGATCCTAATTCAGCTTCAATCGCAGAAGGTGAGACTTTGCTGGCCAAGCATCGCCAAGCATTAATTGAAAACTTAGCTGAGTTCGATGAGCAGATTATGCTGCTCTATCTTAATGGGCAAGATGTCTCTGTCTCTCAAATTAAGGCAGCTATAAGAAGGCTGACTATTTCTAACCGCATAGTGCCTGTCCTTTGTGGTAGCGCCTTGAAGGATAGGGGCATCCAGCCATTGCTTGATGCTATTGTGGATTATCTCCCCTCGCCGCTAGATGCTCCCCCCCCTTCGGCTACAAATTCTAAAAGTGGAAAGGAAATCCTTTGTCTGGCGAGCGATGATGAGCCTTTTTCTGCATTGGTGTTTAAAACGGTTTCCGATCTATTTATGGGCAGGCTGGTATATTTGCGTGTGTACTCAGGCAGGGTAAAAGCCGGGGCACAAGTTTTGGATTCTACCACAGGTAAGAAAGAGAGGTTGGGAAAACTATATGTTATGCATGCCGATCACCGTGAAGAGGTTGACCACGCTGAGACTGGAAGCATTGTAGCTAGTCTGGGGCTTAAGATGACCTCGACAGGTGATACCCTTTGCGAGCCTACGCGACCGGTGCTTTTTGAGACTATACGATTTGCTGAGCCGGTGCTTTCCATGGCTGTTGAGCCCAAAAGCAAGGCCGACCAAGACAAGTTGGATAATGCCCTGGCTAAACTTGCTGTTGAAGACCCGACCTTCAAGATTTACCATGACAAAGAAACAGGCCAAACTTTGATTTCGGGGATGGGTGAACTTCATCTCGAGGTATTAATGGAGCGTGTATTTCGCGAATATAGCGTAAAGGTTAATGCGGGTAAGCCTCAGGTTGCTTATAAGGAAACAATCACCCTTCCTGTGGAATCTGAAGGAAGATTTGTCCGTCAATCCGGGGGTAAGGGACAATACGGGCATGTTTGGCTTAGAATTGAGCCGGGCGAGCGTGGCAGTGGATTTGAGTTTCGCGATCAAATTCGAAGTGGAGCTATACCTAAGGAATTTATTCCCTCAGTAGGAGCTGGTGTTAAGGCAGGTTTGCAAAGTGGGGGATTAGCTGGTTACCCTGTAATAGATGTGAAAGTGACTTTGTATGACGGGAGTTTTCACGAGGTCGACTCTTCGGACGTGGCTTTCAGGATGGCGGCCTTCATGGCTATGAGGGATGGAATAGATAAAGCCGAGTCTATTATTCTCGAGCCAATTATGGAAGTAGAAATAACAACTCCCAATCAGTTCCTCGGGGACATCATTGGCGATTTAAACTCTCGAAGAGCTCATATTGAAAGCATTGAGAATCGCGACGAGTCCTCTGCTGTCCGTTGTCTCGTTCCTCTGGCAGAAACATTCGGTTTCGCTGGAGATTTGAGGTCGCTCAGTCAAGGGAGGACGAGTTACACTATGCACTTTCATCGCTATGAACAATTGCCTCAGGATTTGGCTAAGCAAATTGCGGCTAGAATGGGGAGAAGCAGATGACCGACCAAAAAGTTCGTATCAAAGTTAAAAGTTTCGATCATAAGTTGGCTGATCAAGCAGTAAGGCAAATACTGGAAACAGTGGAACGTACCGGGGCCATAGTGGTTGGCCCGGTGCCTTTACCCACAGATATCGAAAAATTTTGCGTTATTCGCTCCCCTAACATTGATAAAGATTCCAGGGAGCAGTTTGAAATCAGGACTCATAAGAGGTTAATTGATATTTTGCAGCCGAGTTCCAAGACTATAGATGCCCTAAGTCACCTTGACCTTGCATCCGGAGTGGAGATAGATATTAAGTTATAGTTAAAACCATGTTTGCAGGCATTATTGGTAAAAAAATAGGCATGACGCAACTGTTTCAGGAGAGCGGAGAGGCGATGGCAGTAACTGCTATTCAAGCTGGGCCTTCCGTGGTAACTCAGATAAAGAGCCGAGACAGGGATGGTTATGATGCTGTCCAAGTAGGCTTTATTGAGAACAAAGTGAAGCAATCTCAGCTTAGCTCTCCGGAGAAAGGGCATCTGCGAGGCTTAGAGAATGTTCGCTATCTTCGCGAATTCAGGACCGATGATATTAGCTCGGTCAAGAGCGGTGACAAAGTGGATGTTGGCTTTCTAAAGCAAGGTGACCTGATAAATGTAACTGGCTTTTCTAAGGGCAGGGGCTTTGCTGGTGTTGTTAAGCGGCATCATTTTGCTGGTGGGCCAAAGACCCATGGCCAGACTGACCGCCATCGCGCCCCTGGTTCAATTGGAGCTACTACTTTTCCCGGTCGGGTGCTTAAAGGAAAACACATGGCAGGACATATGGGAAATAGGAGAGTAACAGCGCGTAATCTCAAGGTAATTCAAGCTGACCCAGAGAGCAATTTGCTTTTGGTGAAGGGTGCAGTACCTGGAGCCAATGGTGGGCTGTTAATAATTGGAAAAGTAAGGTAACAGGAAGTGAAAGTGCCAGTTTATACTTTAAACGGTGAAGTTGTTGACCAAATAGAGCTTAGCCAGGCCATTTTTGATCTTCCCTTTAATGGGGTGGTGGTTCACCAAGCAATGGCCGGACAATTAGCCAATAGACGCCATGGTACTGTGTCTACCAAGACCAGAGGTGAGGTTAAAGGGAGCACAAGGAAACTCTATCGCCAAAAGCATACTGGCAGAGCGCGAAGGGGAGATATAAAATCACCCCTGCTCAGGGGAGGTGGGGTAGTTTTTGGCCCCAAGCCACGCAACTATCGTCAATCGATGCCCCGGAAAATGAGGAGATTAGCTTTGAAATGCCTCCTCTCCGCTAAAGTTAGAGAAGGAAATATAAGACTGGTACAGGAGCTTGATTTTAAGGGACCAAAGACAAAAGACATGATAAATGTTCTGTCCTCGCTCGGCATCGATTCCTCCACTTTAATTCTTACTGCTCAATCCACACCCAATGTGGTTAAATCAGCGGCTAATTTGCCTGAAGTTAAAGTCCTACCTTCGGCTCTAATTAATGTATTGGATTTGCTTTCCTATGAAATGTTGGTAGCCACTGTACCGGCAATACACAACATTGAGCAAATTTGGGGTAAATAAATTGCATCTTTACGAAGTTTTACGGCGTCCTTTAATTACAGAGAAGGCTACTTCGCTTAAGGAGGAGGATAAATATGCTTTTGAGGTAGCGGGCAAGGCTACCAGGTCTCAGATTAGGGAGGCAGTGGAACAGGCTTTCAAGGTAGAGGTAAGCAAAGTCAATGTGATGACGGTGCCTGGGAAGACAAGAAGGTTTGGCAGGAGACAAGTAACTAATTCACCTTGGAAAAAGGCAATAGTTACCTTGGCACCGGGACACAAAATTACTTTCTTTGAGGGTGTCTAATGGGTTCAGTCGTTAAGTGGAGAAAAAAGAAGATGTCAAAACACAGACATCAGAAACTTCTTAAAAAAACTCGCTGGCAAAGGACGCACAAATAAGGAGCAAATCGTGGGATTAAGGACTTATAAGCCAACTTCTCCAGGCAGGAGATTTATGTCTGGCGCTACTTTTGAAGAGTTGACTAAGGTAGCTCCTGAGAAATCCTTACTGGTGCCGCTGAAGAAGAAGGCAGGGCGTAATAGCCGAGGTGTTATAACTGTGCGTCATCGAGGTGGCGGCAGCAAGCGCAAACTTCGCCTTATCGATTTTAAGAGGGATAAAATTACCGTTCCAGGGAAAATAGCTTCCATTGAATATGATCCTAATAGGTCAGCTCGCATTGCCCTAATTCATTATGCTGATGGAGAAAAGCGCTACATACTCGCCCCTTTGGACATCAAGTTGGGTGATACTATACAGGCAGGCGAGGATGTTGATATAAAACCTGGGAATGCCCTCCCATTGGAGTCCATTCCTGTGGGAACTTTAGTGCATAATGTTGAGTTTGAGCCAGGCAAAGGAGGAAAGCTTGTTCATAGCGCAGGGAGTTCTACCCAAATTATAAGCAAGGAGGGCCAATATGTTGTACTTAAACTCCCTTCGGGTGAACTACGTAAATTTCATAATAAGTGCTGGGCTACTATTGGTCAGATAGGCAACGTTGACCACGAAAATATAAGGTTAGGCAAAGCTGGCAGGAAGCGATGGTCAGGTTGGCGGCCTACGGTCAGGGGTTCTGCTATGACTCCTCGTGACCACCCACATGGAGGTGGGGAGGGCAGAGCTCCGCTAGGAATGCCTCCCAAAACTCCCTGGGGAAAGCCAGCTTTGGGGGCTAAGACACGTCGTCGTAAAACGTCGGATAAAATGATTCTTAAACGGAGGAAGCAGGATGTCACGGTCGCTTAAGAAGGGACCCTTTTGCAATGCTAAATTGCTTAAGAAAATAGAAGCGCTCAATAATTCGGGCGAGAAAACAGTGATAAAGACATGGTCTCGCTCCTCTACTATTTTGCCTCAAATGATAGGTCATACTATTGCAGTGCATAATGGCAGGAAGCATGTGCCCATTTTCATCACTGAAAATATGGTGGGGCACAAATTAGCAGAATTTGCGTCTACTAGGACATTCAGAGGCCATATCACCAAAGCTAAAATAACTGAACAGGCAAGGAAAAAATAAGGCGCAATGAAGGTAAAAGCAGTAGCTAAAGAAGTTGGCATTTCGCCTCAGAAGGTTCGGTTAGTGATAAATATGGTTAGAGGCAGAAAAGTTGACGAGGCATTGAATGTCCTCAGTTTTTTGCCTACCCCCACAGCTAAGGCCGTGGCTAAAGTAATTAAATCGGCGGTAGCCAATGCTGAAAACAATTTTCAAATGTCGCCTGCTGAGCTTAGAATCACTGATATATTTGCTGGTCAAGGGCATACCTTGAAGAGATTCCGCCCTCAGTCGAGAGGGAGGATAAGTCCTATCTTAAAACGGTCTAGCAATATTACAGTTTTCGTTACTGAAGAGGAGGAATAGTTTTGGGACAAAAAGTTCATCCTTGTGGTTTCAGGCTGGGGGTTAACCAGGATTGGCGAGCCAGGTGGTATGCTGAGAAGAACTATGCACGGTTTTTGTTAGATGATTTAAAGCTACGCAGAGTTGTGGAAGAACAATGTCATGGAGGAGCAGTTGCTCGGGTGGAAATTGAACGTCCGGGAGACGAGGTACATTTAACTCTTTACTCAGCTCGTCCTGGCATCTTGATTGGCCGGGGGGGACAAAATGTGGAAATACTGAAGTCGGACATGGAAAAGGTCAGTGGGGATAAAATTAGATTGACCATTAGAGAAGTTGAGCACCCTGAGCTTGAAGCTCTTTTGGTAGCTCGGAGCATAGCTGAGCGGCTTGAAGAGAGAATCCCTTTCCGGCGGGCTATGAGGCAAGCAACCTTCCGAACTTTGCAAGCTGGTGCTAAGGGAATAAAGGTACAGTGCAATGGAAGACTTGGTGGGCTTGAAATTGCTAGAAGTGAAACTGTCCGTCAAGGTCAAATGCCGTTGCATAAGATACGTGCCAATATCGATTATGGTTTCACTGAAGCCCATACTATAATGGGGCGTATTGGGGTTAAAGTGTGGATTTATAAGGGCGATATTATCCCTGAAAAGAAGGAGAAAAATGCTACAGCCGAAACGAGTGAAGTACCGCAAGGTACATAGAGGAAGGCTAAAAGGTAGTGCCCAGAGCGGGGATACCATTGTTTTTGGTGACTTTGGCATTAGGGCTGAAGAATCCGCTTGGGTAACAGCGCGACAAATTGAGGCAACCCGTCGCGTATTTGTCCGCCACTTGCATCGTGGTGGTAAGCTGTGGATACGAGTTTTCCCTGACAAATCTGTGACAAAAAAACCTGCGGAGACAAGGATGGGTAGCGGGAAAGGCGCTCCGGATCATTGGGTAGCCGTAGTTAAGAGAGGCAAAATCCTGTTCGAATTGGCTGATGTAAAGGAGGATGTGGCTTCGGAGGCAGCCCATCTTGCTTCCTACAAGCTCCCTATAGCTACTAGTTTTGTCAGGAGGGAGAGGCAGTAAGTTGAAAGCTAGCGAAATACGCACTCTAAACAATGAAGAGCTATTAACGAAGCTCAAAGAAGCTCATGAGGAACTTTTTAACCTCCGTTTTCGCTTGGCTACTAGACAGTTGGAAAATCATCGGGAGATTCCTAGAGTAAAGAAAAGGATTGCCAGAATAGAAACTATTTTAAGAGAAAGGGAACTTGGCACAGTAAGATGAGTGATCTCGGGAAAAGAAAGGTTAGAGAAGGCTTGGTGGTGAGTGACAAAATGGATAGAACCGTTGTGGTAGCAGTGGAAACCAGGAAAGTCCACCCACTCTATAAGAAAGCTATCAGAGTTACCAAAAAATATAAGGCTCATGATGAAAATAATGCCTGTAAAATTGGAGACAAAGTGAAGATTGTCGAGACTCGCCCTTTGTCTAGAGAGAAGAGATGGCGGGTAATAGAGATAATGTCTAAAAGAGAGGTAGCTGCAACTAAGCCATAACAGAAGAATGATTCAGACTTATACTAGACTGAAGATAGCCGATAATACTGGGGCTAAGCAAATTATGTGCATTAATGTCCTTGTTGGGGCAAGGAAATATGCTCATATAGGTGATATTATTGTAGCCACTGTGAAGCGAGCCATGCCCCATGGGATGGTGAAGGAGGGTGAGGTAGTGAAGGCTGTGGTTGTGCGTGTGGCTAAGCCTTATCGCCGCTCTGATGGCTCCTATATCAGATTTGATGAGAATGCCGCAGTCGTTCTTGGTGATAAAAATAATCCTAGGGGCAGCCGTATTTTTGGTCCTGTAGCCCGAGAACTTAGAGATAAAAACTTTGCCAAAATAATATCCTTGGCTCCTGAGGTCTTGTAAAATGAAAATCAGAAAAGATGATACGGTTGTCATAACTGCTGGCAAAGACAGTGGGAAGAAGGGAAAGGTGCGCCATGCCCGGCCTGACGAAGAGAGGGTGATAGTAGAAGGAGCCAATATGATTAAGCGCCATTCCCGTGCCGGCGGGGCTGCTCGCCAAGCTGGCATAATTGAGCTTGAAGCTCCAATCCATGTATCCAACGTAATGCTGGTATGTAGTAAATGTGGCAAACCTACGCGAGTGGGTTTCCACTTTTTGGCCGATGGTAAAAGAGTGCGAGTTTGCAAATCATGTCGAGAGGTGATTGACTAAGGGAGTTGGTTATGAAATCTCGCTTGGAGGAAAAATATTTAGCTGAATTAGCTCCTCAGCTTAAAACTGGACTAGGCTATGACAATATAATGCAATTGCCCAAGTTGAGAAAGATTGTACTTAGTGTTGGTTTAGGCGAAGCAACACAAGAGCCTAAAGCTCTTGAAGCAGCGGAGAAGGATCTAGCTACAATTTCGGGGCAACATCCTGTGACGACACGGGCGAAAAAGTCTATCTCCTCTTTCAAACTACGGGCTGGTATGCCTATTGGGATGATGGTGACTTTGCGAGGTAAGCGGATGTACGATTTTTTTGACAAACTGGTTAATGTTGTTCTACCGAGGTTTCGAGATTTCCGCGGAGTATCACGGGATTCGTTCGATGGTCGAGGAAACTACAGCCTGGGCATGAAAGAACAGATAGGTTTCCCTGAGATTGATTACGATAAAGTAGACAAAATTCGCGGCCTCGAGGTAACCATTGTTACTACGGCTAAGAGCGATGATGAAGCCAGGACTTTGTTGGAACTAATGGGCATGCCTTTCAGGAGAACTTGATATGGCGAAGTTATCTAAGATTGTCAAGTCAAAGCGCCCGCCAAAGTATAAAGTGCAGCAACGTAATCGCTGTAAGTTATGTGGTAGGCCGCGTGCTTATATGCGTAAATTTGGCTTGTGTCGTATTTGTTTCCGAGAACTTGCTGTAACTGGTGTAATCCCTGGGATAAGAAAGTCAAGCTGGTAAAGAAAAATGACAGTTATTGACCCTATCGCTGATATGTTGACTAGGATACGCAACGCTATCATGGCAAGTCACGAGAGTGTGCTTGTGCCCTCCTCCAAAATGAAGCTTTCTATCGCCAAAATACTTAATGAAGAGGGTTTTATTGACCGTTATGAAGTGCTTAAAGGGAAACCACAGCCAATGATGAAAATCTACCTCAAGTACACAGGTGACCAGCCTGCAATCTTAGGGTTAGAAAGGGCGAGCAAGCCGAGCTTAAGAGTCTATGCGGAAAGGCGTGAAATCCCCCGTGTTTATGGGGGCTTGGGTATTGCCATTCTATCCACATCCAAAGGTATTATGACTGGCCAAGAGGCATGGCGGCAGCATCTTGGCGGTGAAATTCTATGCTATGTGTGGTAAATTAACTCAGGAGCAGTGAATTATGTCTCGTATTGGCTCGCTTCCTATTGCTATACCTCAAGGTACCGAGGTAAAGATTGAAGGAAGCGAAGTTGTGGTAAAGGGAAGCAAGGGAGAACTCCGGCGACGGTTTCACCCTGACATTTCTATCGCTTTGAAGGACGGGTGCTTGATTGTAACCCGGCCTAGTGATAGTAAGGTCCATCGTTCTTTACATGGGCTTACTCGCAGCCTTCTGGCAAATATGGTTACAGGGGTGAGTGAAGGTTTTGGAAAAGTCTTGGAAATAAATGGCGTAGGCTATAGAGCGCAGAAAACTGGCGACAAGCTGTTGCTCCAGGTAGGATACGCCAATACTGTGGAGTTCCCCCCCCCTCCTGGTATTAGTATTAGTGTTGAAGGGACAAATCGCATTCGCGTCACTGGTATTGATAAACAAGTAGTTGGAGAAACGGCTGCTAAAATTCGGGCGATACGCCCTCCTGACTCCTATAAAGGGAAAGGCATTAAATACTTTGATGAGAAGCTACGTCTTAAACCTGGCAAATCGGGCAAAATAGGCAAGAAATAGTGGCTGTAATGAACAAGAGAGATTCAAAAGCAATCAGAACGATACGACACAGACGGGTGAGGCAAAAAGTAACGGGAACAATATCACGTCCTCGATTATGTGTCTTCCGTAGCTTAAATCATATCTATGCCCAGCTTATTGATGATTCTAGCGACCAGACTTTAGTCTCAATGAGCACTCTTGACTCTCAGATTAGAGGCAAGACCAATGGAATGGTGAAAACCAAGAAGGCTGAGATAGTGGGAACTTTGCTTGCGGAAAAAGTATTAAATAAAGGGATCAAGCAGGTGGTTTTTGACCGTGGTGGCTATAAGTATCACGGCAGAGTTAAGGCTTTAGCCGAGGCTGCCAGGAAAGCTGGATTGGAATTTTGAGAGTTAGCTTATGAAAGCGGTTACCAAAGTAAGAGGGAAGAGAACCAAAATCGATACCTCAGAACTAAGTCTCGAAGAGAAACTGTTAGGCATCGACCGTGTAACTAAAGTGGTCAAAGGTGGTAGGCACCTTCGGTTCAGAGCTTTAGTGGTAGTTGGCGATGGACATGGGCATGTCGGATTTGGTTCAGCCAAAGCGTCGGCGGTTCCTGAAGCAGTTCGCAAGGCAGGTGCTATGGCGAGGAAGGGGATGATTGAGGTGCCTATCAAGGGCGGTACCATCCCTCACGAAATTCTAGCTAAGTTTGGTGCCTCCAAAATCTTATTAAAGCCGGCGGCGCCTGGCACAGGCTTGATTGTCAACAATACTACTCGGGCAGTGCTTGAATTGGCAGGCATAAAGGAGGCCCTTGGCAAATCATTAGGTGGGTCAAGCAAAATCAATGTAGCTAAGGCGACGATGCTTGCCTTGGCTAACTTGAGGAAAAGTGAGGAAGCGGCAATTCAAACCGATGTCGAAGCTTAGGAAGAAAAGGTAGATGAAACAGAATGAACTAAGGCCTCCTGTAGGTGCTAAGCACAAGAGAAAGCTCGTAGGTCGAGGAGATGGCAGTGGGCATGGCACCTATTCGGGGCGAGGTTGCAAGGGGCAAAAGGCTCGCTCCGGTGGTGGCGTGCGCCTTGGCTTTGAAGGTGGGCAATTGCCTTTAATAAAACGGCTACCACGAAAAAGAGGGTTCACTAACATTTTTAAAACTGAATATAATATTGTCAATGTAGAGAAGCTAGTTATTTTCCCCCCAGGAACTGAGGTAACCCCTGAGGAATTGTTCCGAGCAAGGCTGATTAGCATCCCGGACCATCCGACCAAAATTCTCGGCGCTGGCGACATCCGGCATCCATTGCTAGTTAAGGCTAATAAATTCTCTTCATCGGCGGAGAAAAAAATCCTCGCTGCTGGAGGGAAGATAAAAAAGATTTAGAATGCAGCGCAAAACGACCCGACCGCGTCTCGTCCAGGCAATGATGGATGTAGTGACATTGCCCGATCTGCGGCGGAAAATTTTGTTCACCCTTGGCATCCTTGTCGTTTTTCGCTTTATGGCTCACGTTCCCTTGCCCGGCGTGGACATTGCGGCCTTGGAAGAATTCTTCGGGGAGAACCTCCTTTTCGGCATGCTTGACCTTTTTAGCGGTGGTGCCATGGCGAGATTCAGTGTGGTTGCCATAGGCATTTATCCTTACATCACTGCATCCATAATTATGCAATTGCTGGTTCCGGTAATCCCCCGCCTTCAGGCTCTATCCCAGGAGGGGGAGCTCGGCAGCCAGAAAATCAATCGAATTACTCACTTTGCGACTATACCTTTGGCTGCCCTTCAGGGCTATGCTATGCTTGCTTTGTTACGCTCTCAGGGCGTTACTATTGAGCCATTTGGATCATTGACCATAGCCGGCATAATAATAACGATGATCGCTGGCACGATGTTCCTCGTGTGGCTAGGTGAATTGATTACCGAGCGTGGTATAGGGAACGGGATATCGATAATAATCTTTGGTGGTATCGTGGCCGGTCTGCCTGCGATAGTGGGTCGTGGCATTGTTGAAGCTGGTAAAGGACAGCCTGAGGGGTTGATCGCCTACATTATTCTGACCTTAGCTCTGCTTGTGCTTATAGTCATATTTGTTGAAGCTCATCGCCGTATTCCTGTACAGTATGCTCGGAGCACTTTTCGCGGTGGCCGCATGTACCGCCAATCAGGTTCCACCTACATACCGCTGCGGGTCAATACCGCCGGGATGATACCCCTTATTTTCGCCATAGCCTTAATGCAACTCCCCGCTACGATAGCTACATATTTCATGAGCAGTGGAGATCCCAATTTCTGGAATACAATCTATAATGTGTTTCAGGCTAATACCGCGCTCTACAACGGATTGTATTTTGCTTTAGTAATTGGTTTCGCTTTCTTCTACACTATGGTCATATTTGAGCAAATGAACCTGCCTCAAACTTTGCAACAGCAAAGCGGCTTCATCCCCGGGGTTCGGCCCGGCAAGGCAACGGCTGATTATTTGAATGCAGTCATAAAGCGCATTACCTTTGGTGGCGCTCTCTTCCTGGCTGTAGTGGCGATTATGCCCTTCATTGCTCAACGAATCACCGGCGTTACAGCATTGGTAATCCAGAGCACAGCCATGCTTATAGCTGTTGGTGTGGCTCTAGATACCATGAAGCAATTAGAGGCTCAACTAACCATGCGCCGCTACGAGGGTTTCCTAAAATAATGCACATCATCATGCTAGGTGCTCCGGGGGCAGGGAAGGGAACTCAGGCGGATTTTCTCTCTCAAGAGATGGATTTACCTCATATAGCCTCCGGCGATTTGTTTCGTCAGGCGTTAGAGGAAGGGACCGAGGTTGGGCTCTTGGCGAAAAGCTATATGGATAAGGGAGAACTAGTTCCTGATGAGGTAGCCATAAAAATGATTCTGGAAAGAATTAATCAACCAGACTGTACCTCTGGCTGTCTTCTCGATGGCTTTCCTCGGACTTTGCATCAAGCTGAAGTTTTAGACGAAGCCCTTAGGGGGCAAGGAAAAACCATAGATAAGGCAATATACATTGAAGTGCCCAATGAAGAGTTAGCGAAGCGCCTCAGTGGAAGGCGGCTTTGCCGAGTTTGTCAGACACCATATCACATAATAAGTTCACCGCCTAAAACGCCGGAGAAATGCGATAAATGCGGTGGTGCATTGTATCAGCGTTCTGATGACAGGGAGGAAACAGTAAAGGACCGACTTAGTATTTTCTTTACTCAAACTGTTCCCATCCTTGATTATTATAAAAAACAAGGTAAACTAATTAGGATCAATGGTAACTTGGGAATACAGGGGGTGGCTAGAGAAATAATCTCTGCCCTCAAAGCAGGGATAAAATAAATGGTGATTATAAAATCTGACGAGGAAATAGTTATTATGAGGAAGTGTGGCAAAATCCTCGCCGCTATTTTGGATAAACTAAGAGCGGAAGTAAGACCGGGGATTAAGACTGGCCAGTTGGACATAATCATGGCTGAAGAATTAGAGAGGAAGGGAGTTATACCTTCTTTTAAGAACTATCACGGCTTCCCCGCCAATTTATGTGTCTCGGTAAATGATGAGATAGTTCACGGCATTCCCGGTGAGCGAATACTACAGGAAGGAGACATTGTTTCTTTAGATGCAGGAGCAAAACTTAGTGGATTTCATACCGATGCCGCCATAACTATTGGTGTGGGACAGATAAGTAAGGAGGCTGAGGAACTTATTGCGGTCACAGAAGGTAGTCTAAAGTCAGGCATCGCTCAAGCTGTAAGTGGAGCATATATAGGGGACATCTCATTTGCTATTCAACATTACATTGAGTCCAAAGGATTTTCTGTGGTTAGAGAATATACCGGGCATGGCGTAGGTCGGGACCTGCATGAAGAGCCCCCAATACCTAATTTTGTGGTTGGGAAAGGCCCCTTGCTTCGCAAAGGTATGGCTTTGGCTATTGAGCCTATGGTTAATGTCGGAGATTGGCACACTAAATTGGCAGCTAATCAATGGACGGTGCTTACGGCTGATGGAAGTCTTTCAGCACATTTTGAACATACCATTGCCATAACTGATAATGGAGCTGAGACACTTGTTTAGGTATGATGTAAGAAATGGCTAAGAAAGAGAGGATAGAAGTTGAAGGCAAGGTAATTACAGTCTTACCTAATACCATGTTTCGCGTCGAGTTGGCCAATGGACATCAAGTATTGGCTCATATCTCGGGTAAGATGAGAAAGCACTATATCAAGATTTTACCTGGGGATAGAGTTCTGGTAGAACTTTCCCCTTATGATTTGAGTCGGGGCAGGGTTACCTATCGGCTTAAATAGTTTGACAGGTTAACTAAGAAAGTTTATCATAATAGGGTTTGCTTGAATGGTGATTGGAAATGAAAGTAAGAGCTTCGGTTAAGCCGATATGTAGAAAATGCAAAGTTATCAGGCGGGAGGGGGTGGTTAGGGTTATCTGTGAGAATCCAAAGCACAAACAGAGGCAGGGGTAGTAAACAGTGGCACGTATTGCTGGTGTAGACCTTCCTAAAGATAAGCCAATTGGGGTAGCCTTGCAGAGTATTTATGGCATTGGTGCTTCATCAAGCCAGCGCATTTTGGCAGCCACTGGTATCGACTCTGGCCTTAGAGTTAAGGAGCTTAGTGAAGAACAGGTTGGCCAGATTCGAGATGTTCTTGACAAACAATATAAACTGGAAGGCGATCTTAGGAGAGAGGTTCAATCTAATATAAAGCGGCTTATTGAAATTAGTTGCTATCGAGGCACAAGACACCGCATGAGGTTACCAGTCCATGGACAGAGAACGCGCACAAATGCCCGAACTAAAAGAGGGCCAAGGAAAACAGTGGCCGGGCGAGGGCAAAGGCGTGGCATAGGTAAAAAGTAAGGAGCTTGTTTTAACAAATGCCGAAGAAAAAAAGGACTCATAAAGCCCATAAAAAGGTTAACGAAGGCAAAGTTTATATCCAATCCACTTTCAATAACACGACCGTTACCATTACTGATATGGAAGGTAACGTTGTCGCCTGGGGGAGTTCTGGTACTGCAGGATTCAAGGGTTCCAGGAAAGGAACCCCTTACGCTGCCCAGATAGCTGCCAGAGATGCAGCACACCGAGCAATGGGTGATGGCTTGCGCCGAGTCGAAGTGTATATCAAAGGCCCTGGTAGTGGACGAGAAGCAGCTATTCGTGCCTTACAGGCCTCCGGAATTACTGTTACAGCTATCAGAGACGTGACTCCGATCCCCCATAATGGCTGTCGTCCACGAGGGAGGCGAAGGGTATAAAATGGCGCGCTATACAGGCCCGGTTTGTCGCCTATGTCGTCGTTTTGGGGACAAGCTGATGCTCAAAGGCGAGAAGTGCACTACACCTAAATGTCCTTTAGAGAAAAGGAATGTTCCTCCTGGCGGGCATCCTCTAACTCGAAGGCGCAGAGGGATTTCCGACCGCGGACTTCAATTGCGCGAAAAGCAAAAGGTTCGTTTTAGCTATGGTGTCCTGGAGCGACAATTTCGCAGGTTTTTTGTCGAGGCCAAAAAAGGCCCTAGCGCCACTGGAGAAAACCTTCTCATATTGCTGGAGCGGAGATTGGATAATGTGGTTTATCGCTTGGGCTTTGCTGACTCACGTGCCCAGGCCAGGCAAATAGTTGGGCATGGCCATATAACTGTTAATGATCGCAAAACAGATATTCCTTCCTTTCTGGTGAAATCGGGAGGCGTTATAAAGTGGCGAGAAGCTAGTAAAAAAACGGAATATTATAAAAGAGTAGCTGAGGAAATTGAGGGAAAAATTATCCCTAATTGGTTAAGCTTGGACAAAGAAAGCATGACAGGTAAAGTGTTAAATTTGCCTGGCAAGGACGACATTGAAGTTGGATTTGGTGAGAAAGCTATTGTTGAATATTACTCGAGGTGAACTATGCCCGAATTGTCTATCCCCACTGTAACTTGTGTTGAAAGCACTGGTAATTATGGTCGTTTTCTTGCTGAACCTCTAGAGCCAGGTTTTGGTGTCACTCTAGGTAATGCCTTGCGGCGTGTACTTCTCAGTTCTTTGCCTGGTGCTGCGGTAACTTGGGTCAGGATTGAAGGAATTCAGCATGAATTCTCTCCCATTCCTTATGTTAAGGAAGATGCTATAGAGTTCTTACTGAATATCAGGCAACTGAGACTCTGCCCTCTTTCCCATCAGCCCGGGCAGTTGTTCTTGGAAGTAGGGGGGGAAGGCAAGGTCTGTGGAGGTGATATTAAACCCTCGGCTGACTTTCGCATTGCCAATCCAGAACTTTGTTTAGCTTCTTTAGACTCCCCCCAAGCCAAGCTTTACGTCGAGCTTAACGTGGAGCTGGGGAGAGGTTATGTGCTGGCTAAATCGGCTGACGGTTTACCTGTGGGAGCACTGCCAGTAGATGCCATTTTCACCCCAGTGCGGGAAGTGAATTTTTCTGTAGAATCTATCAAGCCTGGCCAGGAAGGAAGTTCAGAAAAGCTCATCCTGGAAATTTGGACCGATGCTACCATTTTCCCCTGGGAGGCGCTTAGTCAAAGTGCTATCATCTTAATTAATCAGGTTTCTTCTTTCAGGGATCTTGAGGTTCCCATGGCTAGAGCTTTGTCCCTTTTGCCCGAGCAATATGATACCCCTCTGGAAGAACTAAATTTATCAACTCGTTCCTATAACAGTTTGAGGAGAGCGGGTATTTTCACTCTGGGACAATTAATAGAGAAAAGCAGGGAAGGTTTGCCACCGTTGCCTGGTTTAGGGGCAAAGTCTCGAGCCGAAGTGGAAGAGTTAATGGCAAAAGTAGGCTCTCCTGTTTCCAAGAGCAAAAGAGTATGAGACACAGGGTAGCAGGACGGCACTTAAGTAGGACGACAGAGCACAGGTGGGCGTTATACCGAAATCAAGTTACCGCGCTTTTGGCTCACGAAAAGGTCACCATCACTGAAGCTAAAGCTAAAGAAGTTCGCAGTTTAGCGGAAAAGATGATCACTTTAGGTAAGGATGGCAGCCTTGCCTCAAGGCGGGAAGCCTTAGCTTTTATTACTGATAAAAAGGTGGTTGACAAGCTATTTGCTGAAATTGCTCCAGATTATGCTGACCGTAGCGGGGGTTATACAAGGTTGCTAAAGCTGGGACCCCGCCCTGGTGATAGCGCGCCTATGGTTCAAATTGAATTGGTTAAGTAAGTTTATTTTGCTTATAGAATATGACGGCACTCAATATCATGGTTTTCAATGGCAAGTTGGCTTGCCTACCATTCAAAGTGAGCTGGAGCAAGCCATAAGGCGATTTTGCGGGCAAAGCAGCCGGGTTATGGCAGCTAGCAGAACTGATGCCGGTGTGCATGCCAAGGGACAAGTGGTGAGCTTCCGGGCGAAATCTACATTGAGTACCATGACGCTAGTTAGAGCATTAAATTATTATTTACCCAGAGATATCGCAGTTAAAGCGGCTTACAGGGCTAGCGCTGATTTTAATGTCCGAGGCGACGCTCTGAGCCGGGAGTACCATTATCATATTTTAAATAGCAATACCCGATCGCCGTTTAGTCGAAGGTTTGCTCTATTTGTGCCCAAAATGCTAGACATACAGGCGATGAATGAGGCCTGCCAGCTTATCCAGGGCGAGCATGATTTTGCCTCCTTTGCCAGTTCTTTGGATGGCAGCAAGAGCACGCTGCGTAATGTTTACGAAGCGGGAATCGAGAAAAAAGGAGATTTTACCGTTTTCCGTATCGTGGCTAATTCCTTTTTGCCCCACCAGGTACGAAGCACCGTAGGTCTTTTAATCAGGCTGGGCCTGGGTAAGATAGGTATTGAAGGTTTTCGTGATATAATGGAGGCAAGGATTTTGGGTTTAGCCGGTCCCTTGTCCCCTGCGTGTGGCTTATGCCTTAAGAGGGTCAATTATCCTGAGCCTTTGGGAAGCTAGAGATGAAAACTTATAGTCCTAAAGCTAAAGATATCGAGCGGGAGTGGTGGGTTATTGATGCCACGGATAAAACTCTGGGAAGAATAGCGACACAGATAGCTAAGTTGCTTATGGGCAAGCATAAGCCGATTCATGCTCCTCATATTGATACTGGTGACTATGTTGTGGTAATTAATGCTGCCAAAGTAAAGGTGACTGGGAAAAAAGCCGAGCAGAAGGTTTATTATAGACACTCTGGATATCCCGGCGGCTTAAAGAGCCCCAGCTTTAAGGAAGTATTTAGTAAAGACCCTGCCCGTGTGATTGAACTTGCGATTAAAGGGATGTTGCCTCATAATCGTTTAGGTAGAGCTATGTTTAAGAAACTGAAAGTTTATCCTGGAAATGAGCATCCTCACCAGGCTCAGACTTCCTTCCGTCACCCTGAGCGAAGCGAAGGGCGCAAAATGACCGAGAACAGAGAAAACGAAATACTATCAAAGGAAAGGTGATGACTTATGAGCGAGGAAAGTTACGTTTGGGGAACGGGTAAACGCAAATGTGCTATAGCCCAAGCCAGGCTTTTCTCTGGCAAGGGAGAGATAATTGTCAATGATAAGCCCTATCAAGAAGCTTTCCCTCGCGTCGAGCATCGCCGTATGATTGAACATCCTTTGCAGGCTACCAATACTATGGGCAAATTTTGTGTCATGGTAAAAGTGAATGGCGGTGGCCTCAGTGGTCAGGCTGGAGCCATTCGCCATGGGATTGCTCGAGCTCTTGTTAAAGAAAACGAGCTATTTAAGCCCATGTTACGTAAAGAAGGCTTGCTTACTCGGGACGCTAGAATCAAAGAACGTAAGAAATACGGACTCAAGCGAGCTCGTAAAGCCCCACAATATACCAAGCGCTAACCGTGCTCCGACTTATCAATTGGCAGCGTGTGGCTGGTTTTTGGATTTTCTTTAAACCAGACTTTGACAGTTTCGTAGCTAAAGAAGGATAGGCCCGTCAAGCATTGACGATTGTTTAATAACATCCATTTGTCATTCTGAGCGAAGCGAAGAATCTAACCCCACTCATGGTAAACTCCACGAAGAATCTCTCAGATTCTTCGGCGTCCAAATGAATTTGGATTCCTCAAGATGACATTACTAGACGCTCTCAGGCATCGTGCTATTGCTCCAGACAAGAGGAACAACTATAATATGAACCTGCTGGGGATTAGTCTAGCGGTAGGACGACTGACTCTGGATCAGTTAGGCCAGGTTCGAATCCTGGATCCCCAGCCAGCTAAGGTAATAAGATTACCCCAATTTCGGTGCAGCATAGGTATACATAAGAGCATGATTAGGAATATACCTTTTCATCCAATGTAGACCATCAAGGTGGGCATATATTGGCGAAGGACTGGGTCGGCAGGTTACGCGTTTATCTATCTTCGGGAAATAGCTATCACGCATTCTGTTGGATTAGTCTGTGGAAAGATGGCTCATTCTTGTTTGGCTTCCTCCCAAATATCTCTGTCACTGAATATGGTTCTGCGGTAGAACGCTCTGGTTGTTTCACGGGGCACACTAAGACTCTTCGTGCGGGTAACACCGATATTTAAGATGCAAGGTCACCACATATTTCATTCCACCCACCGACAAGAATTAAGCACAGAGGTGGCATCGCACAGATGCGCAGTGGTGCATCTTATGTAGATAGATGGCAGCTAGACTGGTTTCCAGTGAAGTCAGCCATGCATCTGCTATCCGCTAAAACCGGTTACATCGCCAGTCTTCAAAAAGTCCCTCAATTAAAGCAACCATATGAGATAGTAAATGTACCCGCAAATGTGCAATATTTAGAGATGAAGCTGCTTGTTTATCCAGGTAAGCCGATTATGTTACACGACCCTAGGTCGTTAACCAAGCTTATCGGAGGTTGTCCCCATTACATAGTGTGCTGCTATTTCTATCAATGCGAGCCATGCGTGCCCGAAATATATGTGGCTGCTGAGACTTAACTAGCAGTTCGCATAATCTAGGAATAAACTGCTTTTTCTCGAATGAAAGTTCGGGAGCTGTCCAGAGTGCCCAGCCAACTCAGGTCGTAGAATTGCCTGATGCGGAGAAAAATAGGGCAGTGAAAACAGCGCCCATATTATGTGGCAGTCTTTGGCGACCAAATGGGGTTGCCAGCTAAAGGCCCTACTGCCTTACTTCCAGCTTCGGAAGTTGTCAAGCTCTCGAGATTTTTGCTACCATAAATATGTGTGGCGCATTCGTCTAGGGGACTAGGACACCTCCCTCTCAAGAAGGAGATCACCGGTTTAAATCCGGTATGCGCTACTTGTTGTTAAGTCGATTCAATGATGAGAGTTTCACCAAAGGTCAGAGAGTACCTGCCTTTACCAATTCTAGCCGCAGGATACCCGAGGTGGGGAAGGTAGCTAAAAGTTGAACAAAGAGGAACATTACCGAAAGCTAGAGCACATGTATGCGTTTGCGCCAACGAATAAGTATCACATGCCGTCAATTCGGGTGGAGGAAGGACATGCAGAGGTGGTTATCGCGGTGCGCCACGATTTCTTTCATGCAGCGGGTGCCGTGCATGGCTCAGTATATTTTAAGACTCTCGACGATGCTGCCTTTTTTGCGGTAAATTCGCTGGTTGACGATGTCTTCGTCTTAACCGTTTCCTTTACCATATATCTTACTCGCCCTATTTCACAGGGAAAGATGAAAGCGACTGGGCAGGTGGTTCACCGTTCACAGCGCCTCTTTGTCGCACAATCCAGGTTGGTTGATTCAGATGGGCAAGAAATAGCCTGGGGGAGTGGAACCTACATGCGAAGTGCCATCACACTCTCACCGAAGCTCGGGTACGAATGAAGCAAGCACAACCATCTTGCGGAGGCTGAGATACATGGGTAACACTCGCGGTATGATTAGTAGTGATATTAACCTGCTGGGGATTAGTCTAGCGGTAGGACGACTGACTCTGGATCAGTTAGGCCAGGTTCGAATCCTGGATCCCCAGCCAGGAAAGGTAATAAGATCACCTCAAACTATCTTCTAATTGGTGTAAAAAATAGAAATGAAAAGGAGGCACAATCATGAACTATGAATGGATGACGGCACCCTGCGGATTAGATTGTTTTAACTGTTTAATGTACCTGGCGAGTGAGAACGAGGAGCTGAGAGCCAAAATTTCCAAGAACATTGGCATCCCATTTGAGCAGGGGGTATGTAAAGGGTGTCGTGAGGAAGCAGGGAAACCTGATTTTTTTAACTGGACTGAACCCTGTAATGTTTACAGGTGCATCACGAAAAGAAACCTCGACTTTTGTTATCAGTGTTCTGATTTTCCATGTGACAATCTCCACCCGTATGCAGACAGAGCATCCGAAGTGCCTCACAATACCAAAGTCTTTAATCTGTGTTTAATAAAGAAAATGGGCTTGGAATCATGGGCAAAAACAAAAGCCAAAGATGTGAAGCATACATATTTCAAGGAAAAGTTCAAGCTATAACAAAGTACACGCGATTTCAACTATGAAGCCACACAGGAATTGTCCAGAAAAATCCCCGTAAACGAATCTGAACCCTGTATTGCCTCTTGTATTTCTGTTGTATAATAGTTATGGCTGCGGCGACAAGGAGCCCGACTTCCTAAGTAGCTGGCGTAATCTCGGGACTAAGTCTGGTCTCAGGAAGTTCTATATGGGTCCCGAATGTCCAGTCAGTGTGGCGCATTCGTCTAGAGGCCTAGGACACCTCCCTCTCAAGGAGGAGATCACCGGTTCGAATCCGGTATGCGCTACCAATTCTGTTGATATGTAGGGCTTCCTTTGAGGGAGTTCTATCTTTATCCAGGGGTACTGACAAGAGGAGTACCAGAACACATGCACCCTGATAATGGAGCTGAATTCACTTTGATATCGATTTGAGTATAATGCGGGATTAAGGAGGATCCCATGCCGCTAAGAAAAAATATGTTCGAACATAAATATACTGATGTCAATAACATACGCCTCCACTATGTAACGGCGGGTAAGGGGAAATTGATAATGTTCCTCCACGGTTTTCCTGAGTTCTGGTACGAGTGGAAGAATCAGCTTGCTGAATTCGGACGAGATTACCAGGCAGTGGCTCCGGATATGCGCGGCTACAATTTATCATCGAAACCTGTCGAAGTCGAGCAATATCGGATGAAATATCTCATCAATGATATTCGTGCTCTTGCCGGGCACCTTGGGTATAAGAAGTTCATCCTTGTAGCTCATGACTGGGGTGGTGCGGTGGCTTGGTCGTTCGCAATACGTCATCCTGAATATCTGGAGAAGCTCATAATAATAAATGCTCCACATCCTGTTAACTTTATGCGTGAGCTCCGTGATAATCCGGCGCAGCAGAAAGCCAGCCAGTATATTCTGGTCCATAGGACTCCTGAGGCTGAGGACATACTGGCAAGAAACAACTATGCAATACTTGTCAGTAGCCTTTTAGAGGACGGTATAAAACAGGGCTACTTCACGGAAGAAGATAAGAAAGCATATATTGAAGCCTGGTCGCAGCCTGGAGCGCTCACCGGTGGCTTAAACTATTATCGAGCCGCCCATCTCGGCTCCTTTACAGGTGAAAGCGACGATAGCTTGTCCGCAGACCCTTCATTGTTTGCAGTCGTGGTGCCGACGCTGGTTATCTGGGGGGAGAAAGACAAATGGCTGCTTACAGGAAATCTAGAGGGCTTGGGAAAATACGTACCAAACCTGACCATCAAGCGCATTCCCGATGGCTCGCACTGGGTCATTCATGAAAAGCCGGGACTGGTTAATTCCTATATCAGAGAATTCATCGAAGGCTGAATTTCTATGTCGTCTTAGTGGGCGTGTGCTGGAAAGCGAACCTGGGTTGGCAATGTAGCGGCGCTTTTCTATGCTTATTTTTTGGTTTTGAGGAGGATATCACCGGTTCGAATCCGGTATGCGCTACCAGATACCTCTTTTAACCGATATTTTATTCTGTGAATTCGACCACTACCTCTTTGACGTCCCATAAGGGCTCTATCTTCTCCAGTATTTCGTCCGTTATGTTGTGAGCAAACTGGTGATCTCGAGGCAAATCGACAAGCACCCGGACAGTTCCGTTCTTTACCTTAATATCTTGCACAAGGTTTGTGCGCACCACGTTTAACCCGGTCAGAGGGTTTATGACTTTCCTGAGGCGCTGACGGACTACCTCCACCGTGGTCGGCTTCTTTTCTTTGACCAGGCCGTGACGCTCCTCATAGTTTTGTATAGCCGAGCGTAAGCCTTCTACAGCGAGCACCGAACAATGGGCCTTAATTTTGGGAAGACCTCCCAGGGCTTCTGAAGCTTCTTTCCAGGTAATGTTCTTTGCTTCATCCAATGTCTTTCCCTTAGCTAGCTCCGTAATTATAGAGCCGGTAGCTATGTTGGAAGCACAGCCGTAAGACTCAAACTTGACGTCCGCGATAGTATTCGTCTTGGGGTCAACCTTTATGTAGACAGATACCATGTCCCCACAGGCTGGGCTGCCTTCGGTTGCCTTGCCATCGGGATTCTCAATCTTACCCACGTTGCGTGGGTGTCGAAAGTGTTCCAGTACTATGTCGGTATATGGAAATTTCATCTCTAAGCCTCCTCCTTTTCTTCGTTTTTTCCCAAGGGACTGATGCTTCTCAGTTCTTCCACTATCTCAGCTAATGCCTGGACCACAGCGTCCATCTCTTCCATGGTGTTATAACGCCCCAGGGTGAAGCGTATTGACCCGTGTGCCCTTTCGTGGTCGCCGCCTATCCCAGAGATAACGTGGCTGGCCTCCAGAGAGCGGCTGAAACAGGCGGAGCCGGTGCTCACGGCAAAACCACGCATATCAAGATGCAGGGTCATGGACTCGCCCTCCACAAAGTGGAAGGTGATATTGGCATTCTGTGGGAGCCTCTTCCGGCGAGGGCCATTCAGGGTGCTGTGTGGTATCTTTGCAAGCATGCGGTCAATAAGGTGATCACGCATTTCTTGCAAGCGCTTGGTTTCTTTGGGGGTGACCAGTTCCACCGCTTTGGCAAATCCTGCCGCCCCAGGTATGTTTTCCAGCCCCGCACGGAGATTGAATTCCTGAAATCCGCCGTCCACCCACTTGGCTATTTGTGTTCCTTGGCGGATGCACAGACCTCCGGTGCCTTTGGGGCCGTGGATGGTGTGTGCCGATACAGTGACCAGGTCCACAGCTATCTTCTTCATGTCCAGGGGGACTCGCGTAAAGGTATGAGTAGCATCAGTGTGGAAAAGCACCTCTTTTTCACGGCAGATACGACCGACAGCTTCGATATCCTGGATGGTACCTATTTCCTGGTTGGCATGCTGGATGGAAACCAGAATGGTCTCATTGGTTATGGAATCTCTGAGCCGGTCAATGTCCACAAAGCCCTCCCCATCCACATCCAGATAGGTCACCTGAAAGCCCTGTTTTTCCAGCGCTTGTGCGCTGTGAAGCACAGGAAAATCCTCGATTTTTGACACAATTATGTGTTTGCCTTTCTTCTTACCGAGGGCCAGTGCCACTCCTTTGAGGGCAATGTTAGAGGACTCGGTACTTCCCGAAGTGAAAATAAACTCTTCGGGGGCAGCACCTAAAGCATTGGCCAGAGCCTCTCTGGCTTCGCCTAACGTCTCTCGAGCTTCTATTCCCTGGGAATAGCCAAACTCTGAGGTGGCAACCGCATATGTATCAAAGAAATACGGTCTCATCGCCTCCAGCACCCGCTCATCCAAACGAGTAGCCGATGCGTTGTCCAGGTAAATAAGTTTGCCTACCATTTTCTCCCCCGTCATATAAACAGTGTTATTGTTGATTCCTTAGCCTCATCTATGTAGGTACCAACTGCACAGTAATCCGATATCAAATCATCACGGAGGTCTTCTTTCTTTATGCCCATTATCTGCATTGTCATGTCGCAGGCGAGTATCTTCCCTCCAAGCTCGTGGAAGTCCTGTAGCAACCTCTCCAGAGACGCCGCCCCGGCTTTCTTCATCCTCCGCTTGACCATCCATTTACCAAGGCCCAGCATGTTCATTTTAGATAGGGGCCCTTTTTCCAGTTCACCTTTCTTGAGACGCTGGAGACCCCAGAAGGTAAAGAAAAGTGATGCTTCCATCCCCATGGCGAGGCCCCCGTTAGCTACAATAAGGGCGCTATAGATCTTATCCATATCTCCGCTATGAACTATTATAGTAACTTTGCCAGCCATAGTCTCTTCCTCCTCCTACTTGCGTATTCTTATTTTCCACGTCCCACCTTCCTCCTGCACACCGATGAGCTCCAGTCCCAAAGCCTTTACTGCCATCGGTATCTCTTTCTTGGAAGCGGGATGCGTCCCAATGACCTCCACAATATCGCCCTTTTTTGCTTTCCTCAAAGCCTTGCGAGTCTCAACTAGAGGAATAGGGCAAGTTTCACCTGTGCAATCCACCTTTATCTCAGCCATTCTGCATCATCTCCATGCAAACCTGCAGGTACCGCTGTAGCCATGAAGAGCTGTGAAGAATTGTTCCAACCTCGTCGTCTTACTCAGTCCCTCCACCTCCTTTCCTGCCGCGCATCGGGATTTCTTCGAGCTCGTCTACTCTATGAGCTTGAACATTCTCCTGGGCGCTCCGCAGACGGGACATTTTTCAGGGGCTTCCCCCTCGACCGTGTTGCCGCAATATTGGCAAACGTAGATTGGTTTCTCTTCAATAGCTGCACTCTTTTCAACCTTGCTCAGGGCAGCGGTAAACAGGTCATGATGCATGCGCTCGACTTTATTTGCCAGGTCAAAGCTATCTTTGGCTTTGTCTTCACCCTCGGCCTCAGCCTGCTTTATGAATTTAGGATACATTTCAGTGAACTCATAATTCTCGCCACCCTTTGCAGTTAGCAAATTTTCTCGCGTTGATTTTATTCCCTGCATAACCTTCAGGTGATTTCTGGCATGCGCTGTCTCGGCGTCGGCTGCAGCACGAAACAGCTTTGCTACTTGTTTATGTCCCTCTTGATCGGCCTTTTCAGCAAAGAACAAATATTTACGGTTGGCCTGGCTTTCTCCAGCAAAAGCAGTCTCCAAATTATCTCTGGTATTACTCATAGTACGCTCCCTCCCGCTCTGTTTAAGTTGATTGTAAATCGTGAAACAGCTTTATGTATGTGACTTATGTCTCACAGGAATGCTGAGAAAAGTACTCTAGTTATCTTGAAAAGTCAACTTCATAGTCTTGCTTGACCAGCTTGCCCAGGTAGGGCGTTGGGCTAATTTGCTTTAGCCTTGTTACCCGTTCCTTCTATGTGCTAAACTTTGTCACAAATAAATGAGAAAACGCGTTTTCTCTGGCTTCCGCCCCACAGGCAGACAACATATTGGTAACTACCTGGGAGCGGTACAGAATTTCGTTGCCCTTCAGGATGAATATGACTGTGTCTATTGCGTGGTGGATATTCATGCTCTCACCACTCTGGAAAACACAGAATCCATTCGGGAAGACATTTACGAAATGGTGCTTGACTGGCTGGCGGCCGGCATTGACCCACAGAAGAGCATCATCTTCGTTCAGTCTCATGTTCCTCAAGTGGAGGAGCTCCATACTTTGTTCAGTATGGTGACTCCTTTAGGCTGGTTATTACGTGTTCCGACATTTAAGGAGAAGGTTAAGACGCAGCCACATAACGTCAATTATGGACTGGTGGGTTATCCTGTTCTCATGACTGCCGATATTGCCCTTTATAAGGGAGAAGTTGTTCCTGTGGGCGAAGACCAGCTTCCTCATCTTGAATTGGCTCGTGAGATAGTGCGTCGGTTTAACTCCCTTTTCGGGTTTGTATTTCCTGAGCCACAGGCAAAGCTTACTAACTTTCCTTCAGTTTTAGGTCTGGATGGGGTGCAGAAGATGAGCAAAAGCTATGATAACCATATTGAAATAGCTGCTTCTCCGGAGGAAATCTCGGAGCGAGTGATGGTCGCCTTTACAGACCCGGCACGGAGGTACCGCTCTGACCCCGGGCATCCTGAGATATGTAATGTTTTCCGCCTCCACAATTTTTTCACCCCGGCCCGAGTAGAGGAAATTGCTTCAGAGTGTCGTAGCGCTCGCATCGGCTGTGTGGACTGTAAAAAGATACTGGCTGAGAGCATCAGTGCGAATCTGGAGCCTTTCCGGGAAAGACGGGCTGCTTTAGCCTCCAAGTCTGGTTATGTCGCTCAAGTCCTTGCCGATGGAGCTAATCGAGCTGAAGTTATAGCTAAAGAGACTATCAGAGAGGTTAAAGAAAAAATGAGGCTACTTCAGCGTGCCGATTTGGAACGACTCGGGTAACACCTTATCATTCCTTATCAATCCTCTTTGAGTTCGCATGTCCGACAGGCAGGTATATGAAGAAAATATACTATGGCTGGTGGGTAGTAGGTGGAGCATTTCTTCTACTGTTTTGCGCACTAGGAACACAGTTTTATGCCTTTCCTGTGTTCTTTGACGTAATGGTGAGGGAGATGGAATGGGCGCGGACACAGGCAGCCCTTGCGCTGACATTAGGGACTTTTGTCATTGGTGCGATGGGTTTACTTGTTGGGTGGTTGATTCAAAAGGTTGGCTTGCGATCAGTAATGGTGTGCGGGACTCTCATAGCTGGACTCGGCTTCCTACTGCTCACAACCGTTACTGAGCCTTGGCAATTCTATCTCTATTATGGCCTCGTCCTGTCAGTAGGTATAGCGGGCATATCTACAGTTCCTACTATGACGGCTGTTGAGACTTGGTTTGATCGCGGCAAAAGCACAGCTTTAGGTATAGCTACAACCGGGATGGGAGTGGGTGGAGTAGTTATGGCCCCGCTTGCTGGATGGCTCATCTCCCGGTACGATTGGCAGACCGCTTTTGTCTCCATGGCTGGAATAGTGATATTGGTTGGCATTCCCATAAGCGCTATTATCATGCGGACACCGAAGGGAGGAAAGGCCGCGTTCGATCAAGTGCAACAAAAAGAAGCGGAGGTAAGAGATACTACCATCGGGCAGGCACTAAGACAAAAGTCATTCTGGTTAATATCCATAGGCGCAATGCTGTGGCTCTGGGCCTATTTGATAGGGCTGACCCATCAAGTAGCGTTTGCTGTGGATATGGGAATAGATAGAGTAGCAGCCGCTGGGGCCGTGAGCGTGCTTTGTGCCTGCAGCATCCCCGGCCGTCTGGGGTTTGGCAAGCTCGGCGATATCATGGACAAAAGATACGTGATGATGATGGCGGCCAGCCTGCAGGTGATAGCATTCGCCATTCTCCTAAAAACTACCAATTTGACCATGCTGTATATCTATTCTTCTCTCATAGGCGTTGGCATGGGTGGCCTGACGCCAATACTACCGGGGTTCCTCGCTGATTACTTCGGTAGAAACCATTTCGCCGCTATCTATGGAGCTTCGGGAATGGTGAATACGTTGGGTTTAATGATAGGTCCAGTCTATGGCGGGTGGATATTTGACACCACTGGAAGTTATTCTTTGGCCTTTCTAAGCGGCATTATAATAACTTTGCTGGCAGTTATTCTTATCTATTTGGCACCAAAGCCACGCTCTCACTGACACCGTTAGAGAGGCCGGTTCAATATGAGTAATTGACAGTCTTCCAACAAAGTATTTAAAACCGCATTTTGCACGCCCCGGGCAGAATGGGTTTTCATTTAGAGGGTGAAGTGATAAGCACTACTCCATGATTATTTAGTCCAAGGAATGTAAAAAGCGAAGTTTTCGGAGCAGACTAGGAAAAACCATGGGGAGAGCTATTGATAAGGCTTGCAGGGGCTCTGAAGTGCCTTTGAAGGCATTGTGGTGCAAAGCGAGAAGCGGTGGCGGTCGCTTGCAACAAGCCACTGCAAGAGAAGATATACACATAGAAGTTAATGTCTTGATTTTATAATCCTGTAAATGACCGTTCTTTTGTCGGAAGTCTAGTTATTAAATAGGTGTAGTGATTTAATTGCGAGGCCTCTTGCGTGTATGGTAGAGTTAATATATCTTGATAAATAATGGTTGTGAAAATATGGGCGGTTAGCTCAGTGGTTAGAGCGCTTGCTTCACACGCTAGAGGGGTTGCCAGTGTACAGTCGAGTATGCTAGACTCTTCGGTGGAGTGAGTGGGTGAAGACAATCGAAGTTCTTGAGAAAGTCCTAAAAGGTAAGCGGATTAAAGCTGATACTGTGAGGCATTACAGAGATGCTTTGGGTTCGCTAGCTAGGTACTCGGAAGATTGGGCTATTGGTGGTGTAGTGATAAACGAGTGGTTGGGTTCATTGAAAGGTTATTCAGATACGACGGTGAGGAATTGGTTTAACTATGTGAACAGTGCTGGGAAGTATATAAAAAAGGCGTACGGACTTGATAATCCATGTGAGAATGCTAATAGGCCGAAAGTAGCAAAAAAGCGTAGGCGTTATTTTACTGCTTATGAGTTGGCAAAGATTATTAGAGCGTGTCGCTTTGAACAAGACAAGCTATTGATATTGACGCTGCTGGACTCAACATGTCGAATTGGTGAGTTGGTAGGCTTGAAAGCTAAGAACGTAGGTGAAACGTGGATTGATGTTGAAGGTAAGAGTGGTGAGCGACGTTATAGATGCGATGAGGTGATATGTAATGAGCTTCGTAGGCTTGGTGAAGGTGGTAAGCCGGTATTTCGTGGCCGTGATGGTAGGGCAGCTAATGTTGTGTCACTGAAGCATCGAGTTCGGAGAGTGATTAAGGAAGCTGGTATAACTGGCAGCAAGTTAGGTCCTCATACTTTAAGACATAGTGGTGCTTCTCTGGTGGCTCAGGAAACTGGTTCGGCTCTGGCTGTTAAGGCGTTGTTGCAGCACGATAAGATAGATACGAGTATGGAATATATACATGATGCTGAAGATATTATTCAACAGCGGATTTCTCCTTTGAGGCTGGTAGGTGAAAAGATGTTTGGTGCAATACCAGAAATGAAGCAGTTAGCGATGGGTGATGGTAACGGGTTTGAATTGGTGGAAGGTGAAGAGGATGAAGTGAGTGATTTTATTGATGGACAGTTTAGAGGGATAAACGAAGATATGGTGGTTCGTTCGCAGTTTAAAGCTGATGATTTAAGGCTTCTTCGTAGAGCGTTTATTGGTTACATTAGAAGCGGTGTTGCTGGTAGTGATGAGTCTAGGTGTAGAGATTTATTCAGGCGTATGCTTCGTAGAGAAGGTAAGTGAATGGAGTGCCGGGGTCACAGAAGGCATAGGAGGCTGGTCTGAGAGACTTCAGACTACTAAAAATTCAGTGGTAGGAGAGCACAGTGGATACAATTAAGGAGGCATGGGATAAATCAAAAGCAGTTTATTTTATGTTCTTTGGTTGTCTGCCTGTTTGCTTAAATGAAGAGGCAGGGGCGAGCGATATTTCTGCGAGAGAATTTCAAGATAAATTACACAAACTTTTCCGCTCTCAAGATTTAGTAGAAGCAGTGTACAAGGAATCTGAATCAGCAACCATAATGAAGGAAACAGTAGCAGAAGGGATAAGCCTAAGAGCACCTCTAAGAAAAGGGAGGGAAATAATTAGACTCGGTCTACCGATAAGAATAGAATTAAAATATCCAATAGAGAAGCTTGAAGCAGATTACTTTAATACTCACAGAATAAAGCGAGAGATAAAAGCGAGCCTTTTCTATGATGGTTTTGTTTATATGTTAGCTTTCAAAGAAGAAAAGGGGGGAACCTTAAATTTTAGGAGGCATGCCGATCAGATTCAGAAATGGATGGCCAATTTGATAAATGGAGAAAAAGATATAAGAGTGGCCAATGTAAGTCGCAGTCCGGTTTTTGGAACCATAAGGATGTACCTTTTAAAAGAGATAACAGAAGAAAAGTTTGCTTTTCCTACACCCTTGGAACAAGTGTCAAAGCAAATACTCCATTTTGCTTATGACGCTAGTGGAGAATCGGTTCAGGAAGCAATCAGAACGGCATTATTGCTGCTAATAATTGATGTAGGTGACAAACTAGCGGAATTCTATTTGTGCCGAATCTTATATGACGAAATTGTAAGGGAAACCAATGGTGCTAGAGAAGTAATCGGACGAGTGACTCAGGAATTATTGAGTTTCTATGATATCAGTATCGTCAATGTTTTTCGGCGGTTAAAGAAAAGCCAGGAAATTGGAAAAGACCTCGCCCTTCTATACGCATTAATGCCCCAGATTGAGCAACTGGGCAACGAGTATGAGAGTCACAAAAGTCAGTTGAAGGACGACGGACTAGACGAAACGGTGAATGCTTTATGTGAAATGTTGAATTCCAATCTTAGCTTAGGCAAAGAAACCGTCTTCACTCAAAGCATCAGAGAAATGCTACAACAAGATGTTTCAGAAATAAGGGCTCAAGTCAATTATCAATTATTGTTCATTTCCGCTCTTGGCACTTTATTAGTAATCATTATTGCAGCCGTAACGAACCTTTAGATGATTTTCTATACGAGTCAATATATTCGTAGCTAGGAGTAGGTAGCACCAATGTCAAGGCTTGATGATTTAGTGGCAAAGTTTGATGAAATTGATGTTAGCGAATATGTTGAGTTCTTTGAGTCTAGAAAGATAGGTGATGATGTGGTAGTTCATTCGAGGTTTAAGGCTGATGATTTAAGGCTTCTTTGCAGGGCATTTGGTGGATATGCAAAGAGTGGCTATGCTGGTGTAGATGTGAAAGAGTGTAAGAAGTTGTTCAAGCGCATGCTGAGGAAAGTTAGATGATAATCAGTTATCCATTTATGGTATATCTAGGGTGAATGATAAGGTTTCTGGGGGCTTAGAAGTGCATCTGAGGGCATTTTGTGGTAAAGAGAAAGGCGGTGGCGGTCGCTTGCGACAAGCCACTGCAAGAGAAGAGAAAGAAGAAGAGAAGATTTAAGTACTTAATATATAGGTACTTAATATATAGGTACTTAATATATAGGTCTTGACATATACCCCGTATCAGCAGAATTTGAAACGAGAGAGTTTGGGATTGTATCGGAGGATTTAAGCCTAGTATCGGAAGTTAAGTAATAGAGTTGATTTTGCTGTCTGTTAGAGGGTACTATTTGCATTGAGAGAAAGTATGGGGGGTTAGCTCAGTTGGTTAGAGCGTCGGTTTCACATACCGAAGGTCGCAGGTTCGAGTCCTGTGCTCCCCAGGTTAGTCTTATAGAATGGTGGAGTAAGTTGAAGCTGAATATATATTCAAGAAGGTGAAGTTGAATGTATTTTAAAAAAAAGGATTTTGGTGGGTACTGCACCAGTGTACATTCTATGATTGCTTCACACGCAAGAGGTCACTGGTTCAAGTCCAGTACTGCCCACCATAAAATAAGGAGGAAAAGGAAATGGCATATAATGGTAATGACAGGGGCGGCTTACTTAGCGCTGGCGGAGTCTTAAGCATAGTAGCGGGGGCATTTGAGGTAATTGGTGGGGGGCTAATGGTGGCTTTAGTAAGCCTCAGAATACCGCTCAGGCTGTGGCTTTCCTCATTCTTGCCAGGCGTTCCAGGCGGTTGGTTTGAACATAGTTGGGCTGTCGTCCCGTTTTCCCAAGGCGTCCCAACTTGGTTGATTGTTATTGGAGGACTTTTTGTTGTTCTGGGTATAATAGCCATAGCAGGTGGCGTCTCGGCCATGAGAAGGAAAAGTTTTGGCCTGTCCTTAGCCGGGGCTATCTGTGCTTTTATTCCCCTCAATCTATTTGGGTTACTGGCAGTTATTTTTGTCTCCCTGGGGAAGAGAGAATTTTAGACAGAAGATTAGATGCCGAAGTGGCGGAAAGGCAGACGCGCTACGTTCAGGGCGTAGTGCCCTTAAGGGCGTGAGGGTTCAAATCCCTCCTTCGGCACCATTTGAATGGGATGTGTATGCGCCTGTAGCTCAGCTGGATAGAGCGCAGCCCTGCGGAGGCTGAGGTCGCGGGTTCAAATCCCGCCAGGCGTACCATGGGCGGTTAGCTCAGTGGTGAGAGCGCCTGTCTTACACACAGGAGGTCAGAGGTTCAAGTCCTCTACCGCCCACCATCGAGACTGGAAAAGGTTGCAGTTTAGGCCAGCTCATAAGGCTTGAATAGCAATAACTCATCTCGTTAAACAAAAACTTGGCATAGTAACGATCCGGAAATAAGAGGTTAGAATCCTTGACATAGAGACTATTATGAAATACAAGGGGGGAATGGGCTTAAATATATTTTAAAGGAGCAGACTAATGGGAGAAATTGATGAAAATGTATTAAACAAGGCATTCGAAAGTGGCAAACGGCATGAGATGGAAAGCACCGGCTGCTCGCAATGCACAATTGCCGGAATTTTCGAGGCACTTGGCATTGAAAACGATGATGTTTTCAAAGCCGCCACCGGGTTCGCTGATGGAGTAGGCTTAACAGGAGATGGGCATTGCGGGGCACTTTCCGGGGGTGTCATGGCAATAAGCTATCTCTTCGGCAGAGATGGTAAAGACTCCGGCGATATGATGAAACAGGTACCTGCTCTCATACTGTCGAAAAAACTGCATGACCAGTTCATTGAAAAATATGGCACCTGCCGATGTGCTGACATCCAGACCAAGTTTGTTGGCAGATTCTTCAATCTCTACGACCCGAAGGAGATGGAAGCAGCTTATAAAGCAGGCATGGTGGACAAATGTTCAACGCTTGTAGGAGAAGTAGCCAGAATGGCGACCAAAATCATCTTGGAGAAAAGAGAATCGCTGAAAGAAAAAGCTGATCAGGTCTGATTACTGTTATAGCTTCTGGAAGGACGTTGGCCAGAGGTGTAATATTTGAGCCAATGATGAAGGTCATTGATATGAATAAAGTGGTAACAGGAGCCTGTTTTGGTTAGTGAGTCACAGTCCGTCGCAATGTTACCCCTAGATTGTTGCGCCGAGCAGATGGCTAAACAGGGAACTTAGTTTCTGGTTGCTAGAACCTCACTCAGAAAAGAGGCAAGCGGCCTCCGCCTTTTAACAAGAGTGTCTTACACACAGGAGGGCAGAGGTTCAAGTCCTCTACCGCCCACCGTAGGTAATAATATTACCCAATTGCAAAGCTAACCGATTACTTAATTTATCAACAACGCAGGTTTCCGGATTTATTGACGGGTAGTTATATTACCCTGATTCAACTCCGAGATAGATATTGCCTTGCAGTAAAATTTGTGACTAGGCATAGCTAATTTCTACTTTCTACGCTTCAGCCAGCGGAAGAGGCCTAAAAAGACATTCATTCTAGGTACCCTTTTCATATAGGCTACATAAGCATCCCCGAACTTCTCTATTAGCCGTTGGTCTTCCTCTCTACAACCCATGTAGACAACTGCCGTGCCTATCGCCCCGAGCACTCCGAAGAGCCAATGCGGATACCATAAAAAAGTGGTGAGGAAGATTGCGTAGATTCCGCCCGTGTATTGCGGATGCCTGACTACTGCATATATGCCTGTATCAACCAGACGTGTTGTGTTTACGAAAGACTTCCTTTTGGCAACACCACCTCGTCGTGGGAACATGACTATAGGAGCCATGACCAGCACCATACCGAATGCCCATACCACCCAACCGATAATGAATAATGATGGATATGACTCTACTTCTATGACGCCTGTCAAGACAAGAGGATTAGCTGGAAAACAGACGATACCCAGAATAGTTATAAGCGTGCTCCAGAGGATATTTTGCCAATTCTTAGATGACAGATTTTTACTCATCTCTTTGCCTCACTCCAATGATTTTCCAGTTTTTGACTAGCAGTACCAGACCGTATACTCCCGCTGCGAAAAGGGTGCAATCCTCGTAGCAATCAAGCGCTCCCAGGCATTTGGGCAGGCTCATGATAGCCCAGGGTAGCAAAAAGACGTACAATTTTCTATCAACTTGTGGTATAGCGGCGGCGATCATCATGACTATAGCTAGGTTAAATTAATACTGTCTCGTTGTCAATATCGCTACTTGCGCGAATGGCAGACAAGTAGCTGCTGTATTGACGGAATCAATTGCTTCTTCTCAAACAGGAGTTCGGGAACTGTCCCACGAGGCCCACCATAGTTAATTAGATTACCCTTGTCCTCTAAGGTGTATCCTTTCCTCGTTTATATATGCCTCTTGACAAAACAGGGACTTGGTGTATAATAATATCTAGATATATCTAGATATTATTTGTGTCACATTTATTAATTATTAATCTATCAAAAAGGAGGGTTAAATGTTTAGAGACCGGATGTTTCACGAAGAACGATTTTTTCGAGGTTCACGGCGATGGGCCTCCTTTCAGAAAGGTGACCTCAAATACGTAATATTAGACCTGTTGAAGGATAAGCCAAGACATGGTTACGACATCATCAGGGAGCTTGAGGAACAGTCCTACGGTTTTTATAAGCCGAGCCCCGGAGTTATCTACCCGACTCTCCAGATGCTGGAAGAAATGGGATATGCCAGTTCCAGTGAGCAGGAAGGCAAAAAGGTTTACTCGATTACGGAAGAAGGCCTTAAGTTCCTGACGAGTCAGAGTAATATCGCCGACGGCGTGAGAAGGCAGATGAAACATAAGTGGAGTTTTAAGAGCATCGGCAAGATGGTCATGGTAATGAAGGAATATCATGCGCTCGAACATTTGCTCAGTAGCGGCTTTCGCAGCCTGGATGCCGATAAAGCAGAGCAGATTCGCCAGATTCTTTCACAAGCGTATCAAGAAATCGAGTCAGTGCTACAAGAATAAAACAAAGGAGGGCTAAAATGGGTTACTTCAGAATATTGGCGGCGATACCGGGTTTCTTCTTGAGTTCGTTATTCCTCATGCTTCTCTGGGATGTCATTGCTACGAGGCTTGGCATCAGTGTGGATATTAACTACGTCACAGCCATGCTGATAAACATTACACTGTGGATAGCGATAGCTCCCCTGGCCGCAGTTGCAAGTAAAAAGAAAATTTTTTGATTGGAACTGTGCCATAAGACGGCTACCATTTTTATTCCCGTCGATTACTGCTCATAGAGGCTTGACATGACTGCGCAGGGCTCTGAACACGCAGCGAGGGATAGTCATATCACTTCTTGATACCGGTGACCCATTCCTCGAAACTCTTCAAGCATTTTACAGGTTCAGTGTTTGGCAATTGAATTACCCTGTCCTGTAAGGTGGTATTCCTCTGAGCCGGTAACAAGGTGTCTATTGACAATAAAATCACCGAGGACTACACTCAGTCCCCAACGTATATGTTGACCGAGGAATATTTTGAAAAAGAGGTGAATCATGCCAGCTATACCAGTCTTTGAAATAGGTATCTGGAATGTCTGGATTTTTATGCTTATCAATTTCTTGCCCATGCCCATAATTATGAGAGTTCATAAAGGTTTGGTGGAAGACTCATTGAAATCGTATGGCGGGGCTCGTAAGGCTGTATACTATATTATGTGGGTACTCTGGGTTTTTGCCTTCGTATACTCTATCTTCCTGCCGCTGCGCCTGGACACGATATGGTTTTACGTAGGTCTCCCCATTGCCCTCGTCGGCGTAGTCACCTTCGTCATGGTTATAGTGTCCTTTGTTGCTACCCCGATTGGTGAGAAACCAATAACCACGGGACTATATCGCTACTCCAGACATCCCATGTACATCAGCCAGTTAGTAATGTTCATCGGGGCGGGTATAGCCTCGGCTTCGTGGCTTTTCCTGCTGCTGACCATTGTGTACACAGGTCTTGGCTTCATATATACAGGCTCGGAAGAACATGCCTGCCTTGAGAAATACGGTGATGCTTACCGAGAGTACATGAAGAGAACGCCAAGATGGATAGGATTGCCGAAATCTTAAATACAAAGAAAGGAGATGATAATCATGATGGAAATGTGGACGGGACCTGAATTTACCAAGCGCCATCGCGGGCGCATGGGAATTATGGGCAGTATTGCGACCTGGCTCGGCGTCGCATTCGCTATAGTCGGAATTATTAGCGATGCAAGTCGCACTCTTATCGGGCTTTATCCGACGGACTGGTTTCTGCTGGCAATCGCCAGCTTGATATTCAGCCTGGGTTGCTGGCTTGGCTGGGCAGTTGGCATTTATTTGCACGCCAGGGAAACGGAAAGTAAAGAGTAAGACTATGACAACCTAAGCCCAGGAGTGGTCTATCTTTAAGGCATTTCTGCTACTGTTCACGGATAAGGATAGGGGAATTCATAGGGAGAACCGGGGAAGGGTCTCTCTGCCTCTTCTAAAGTGTATCTTAGGCGATTTTTATTGCGCTCCACTCATGGGAAGCCAGTCGCAAAGCGTTACCTAGGCGGTGGTTATCGTTTCTTCGTAAGCCAAAAGGGGGTATCCCCCGGGCATAGGCGCTACCTGTGCCTGGCTACCCGAAGTTGCTCTCCCAGAGAAAATCCAGCCAGGCTTAAAGTTCTGTGTTGCTAAGAATCACCAGCCAGCACAAGGTCTTGATAGGGATTTGGATAAAGGAGTATGATACCCACTCAAGTAATAGGCGGTATGCCACAAAGGAGCCCGCCTCCCCACAGGGGAGGGATTGTTTTTAGGTAACGATAACGGTGGAGGTGTTTAAGATGAGCAACTCGAAAGAAGCTAAAGTAAATATTCGGCGCATGATACATAGCGACATTCATGAGGTACTGGCTCTTGATAGGGTAATCAGAGGCTCGGGGCACGATGTTATCAGTTATGAAGACTTGGCTTCTGCTAACCCCGGGACAGCGCCTGACTTGAGTTTTGTAGCTGAGGTTGATGGTAAAATAGTTGGCTTTTCGATCAACCGGTCGATGTATCTAATGGTACCGCTTACTGAAGTGTGCATTATTCACGCTATACTTATTCACCCTGACTATCAGGGGCGCGGCATTGGCCGCAAATTAATTCAGGCGCTCCTGTATCATTGCCAAACCGAAGATATTGGCACGGTTCGTGCCCTCATTCCAGAGGATAACAAAGAACTGCAGGCCCTCTTCGAGCGGCAGGGTTTCCAGTGTAGTAATATTATTAATTTTGATAAGACCTTTGAGAGTTAGGTGAAAGGTCCTCCACAGTAAACTTGCCCGGGAAACGGCTGAGGCTACCCTGGTGAGGATAATGGACATCTCCTTCTGGCACAAGCACCGTTAATAGCACAGATATCCTGTCTTCTCGGGCATCGCCAGAAATCGAATACTTACTGAAACTATTTGCCATACCTTAGCTTCGCATATAACATGGCACATCCTAAAGCAAACGTTACAGCATTCCATATAATTATTGATGGTCGACCCAGTGAAATCCCGTAGGACAGCCAAAAAGCTATACCCAAAAGGAAAAAGACGGTGAATGGCAGGCTTATCTCATACGCACTCCTGAGCCTAAACAGACGCCATACTTGTGGGACAAATCCCACTGTGGTCAAAGCTCCACCGATGAATCCGAGCAGTTCTTTCCAGTCCAAGGTGTGCCTCCTTTTCTGTACGTTGCGACAGTTTATCTATCGCTTTCTCAAACCAATATCCTGCCGCCAATTATACCATTCGAAGCTAAGACGAGTACGTTTCCCACATGCTCAGGGGAGGTATTCTCCAAAGAAAAGGTGGTGAATGCCATTAGCGCTAGTAGAGATATCCTGGCGCAGGGGCTGGAGCACGCGAAAAAGTTCAAAAAGCCATTTTATTGAGCGATATCAAGGAAGGGACGACCTTGATAAAGTGACACAAAAACCCGCTTCCGAGATGCCCGGGAAGAACAGACTTCCCTTCCTCAGCCTGGAGCTTCAGTGCACTATTATAAAGGCCGTAATTCGTAAGATACTAGTAGCTTAGTATCTACTACGCGGTCTACCTCCTCCGCCAAACCCGCCGCGGCCGCCGCCGCCACCATAGGACCCACCACCTCTACCATAAGACCCACCACCTCTTCCGCCTTCGGTGCGAGGGCGTGCCTCACTAACACTGAGAGTCCGCTCTCCCAATGATGTTCCATTAAGCTCGTTGATTGCAGCCTGGGCCTCAGATTTTGTTGACATCTCAACAAACCCAAAACCTCTGGATTCGCCGCTGTACCTATCCTTAATGATGTTTACCGATGTAACCTGTCCAAAAGCCTCAAATTTCTGGCGCAATTCATCCTCGGCAACCTCGCGAGATAAATTCCCTACATATATATTCACAATATTAACCCCCTTTCAATTTTTATAGTCTTACCCTTCGTGCAACCAAACTTTTTAGAACACGCTGAATTCTTCTGCTTCTAAACCTTCGGGGGCTGGGTTTGGTTCTAGCCCCCTTTGAATCCAGCTGCATTAAATTATTGCTGACTGCCCGATTTCATCTTGTTGTAGCACTCACTACAATATACTGGCCTGCCCTCTCGAGGCTCAAAGGGCACTTCACAGTCTTTACCACACTCAGCACATACTGCGGGATACATTTGGCGGCTAGAGCTGTAACCTCTGGAGCTATTGTACTGGGCTCTCTTTGCTTCACGGCAAGCAGGGCAACGCTTGGGCTCATTAGTATATCCCCTACTAGCATGGAACTCTTGTTCCTCAGCAGTAAAGGTGAATGTAGCACCACAGTCAGAACATTGTAGCGGTTTGTCTGTAAATCCCATTGGACGACCTCCTTTCTTATTAATACTTGGCTCGAGTTTCGGTCATCCAACGTTCGCAAATGAGCTCTGAAGAGCTTTCATAGAGACGTGGTAACCTACGCTTATAACCACTAATTTAAGTATAATAGAGGGCTTTAAAAATTGCAACTACTGGAATTCGCTGCCTGAGCATTTTTATTTTGAAACACCACTAATTATAAAATTATAGACTGGCTGCGAGAGGCAGCGTGGAGCGATGAGGGGCGTGCATAAAGGAAAACTAAGGTTGAAATTCCTGGGATGTCTGGTGGGGACGGCAATCGGCGATGCTCTGGGAGCCAGGCGGGAAGGGAGGGGAATGTCCAGAAGCGAGGATATCGTTTCCCTTGCTCAGAAGCTGGAGCAGCTAATTTACACCGATGATACCCACATGACCATCGGCATTGCCGAATCCCTGATAGAAAGCAAAGGCTTCGATGGAGAACACATGGCACAAACCTTCATAAAAAATTATGATGCTGAGCCGTGGCGCGGCTACGGACCAGGACCCCCCATAATTTTTGGGATGATAAAGAGCGGCGAGGCTTGGTATAGCGCCGCAAATGGACTTTACCGGGGCGGCTCTTTTGGGAACGGCTCAGCCATGAGAGTAGCGCCAGTAGGACTTCTGTATTCCCGTAACCTGGAGAAGCTAAGGGAAATCGCTTACCAATCAAGCTCCATCACTCATTCTCACGAATTGGGCAAGGAGGGAGCAGCACTCCAGGCTTGCGCTGTAGCCCTGGCTCTCAACACGCCTTCAGATGAAGAGATTGACAGGGAGGCTTTTCTCTCCAGGCTCCAGAATTTCATCCAGGATCAATTATACAAGGAAAAAGTAGCCCAAATAAGAGAGTTGCTTGGCGAGCAAGATAAGGTGAGGGTGGTCGCCGTGCTGGGAAATGGTATAGAAGCGCCAAGGTCAGTGCCTACGGCTATCTATTGCTTCCTGAGACAGCCTCAATCCTACAAGGATACCGTGATTTATGCTATAAGCCTGGGCGGCGATACTGATACTATAGCCGCCATGGCCGGGGCTATTTCAGGGGCGTATCTCGGCATAGAAGCCATTCCATCAGAGTGGCGGGCGAAGCTGGAAAACCGGGAGTATATTGAGGCCCTGGCGGAAAAATTGTGGCACATCGCAACTTTTTCCAGCGAATATTGACTTAAGAACATCCAGTGGTAATATATAAATGAGGATTTGCGTGGGCAAGGGGATAAAAATTTAGGAAACGAGAAGGAGGTGCAAAATGCCATCAGCATGTGGTATAGCTTGTGAGATTTGTGCACTTCATGAAAAGGAGATATGCTCGGGATGCGCTCCTGGGAACGATCCGAAGGCGCCAGTGTTTATGGAGACACTGAAGGGATGGGGGATGTCCTGCCCTGTGCTTGAGTGCGCCATAAAGAATAAGGTTGACTATTGCTTTAGGTGTAAAAAATTTCCCTGCGACGTTCATTATCTGGGGTTCCCCTACGCCAAGGAACTTTTGGATACGTGGAAGAAATTCTTGGGGAAGTAGGCAGGCTTGGCTGATAAGTGCTTCAGTGCTCCTCGTTCCAGCAACAATGGAGTTACCCAACAAGTCAATAGTTTATCCGCCGCCGGAATCCGGTAAGTTTACTGTGGTTTCAGGTTTATCTTCTACGCTCTTCATTTCCTTACCGCAGCACATAAGTGTGCCGCCACCAACCTCTATTACTTCCACCTTGTTGCCACAGATTTTGCACTGGTATACCTCTCCGTAATGTTCTACAGCCATGCTACACCCCCTATTCTTTACCGAAATTTCCTGTCCCTTAACAGCATTATTTCTGGATGACGGATACTCCGCTGCTTGACAGCCTGTTAGTTTTCACTGATAACAGCCGGGGCATTCCCGAAATATACCTTCGTGTGGGGCCAGCGACTAATCCAGTGATGGCTATATGCGTAGTGTCACTTTCTCAGAATGGCTAGTATACCAACCACGATAAAGCCAATTCCCAGGATCCATCGCAGCAAGTCGGGTACAGCTAGAATCAATATTCCAATAACAATCGCTATTATCCCCATCATCAATCCAGTTATAGGCATCTTCATAGTCCCTTACCTCCTTTGCTGAATTTAAAGCTACAGCTTCTATTATGATTAACGAAGTATCAGAAAGTCAATAGCCTGTCCTAAAAAAAAGACTGGGAGGAATTCGGGAAAGGTAAAATTTAGCGGGTGGGTTTCTCCCCTAATTAAATAACACAACCATTATCTTGACTCGCAGCGATGCCATGCGTACAATGTCGTGATAAAAAAAGAGGTGGCTCTATGATTAAATCAAGATTGTGTGACCTAATTGGAATCAAATATCCCATTATACAGGCGGGAATGGGCCCCTTCAGTAACAACAATCTCTGTGTTGCTACAGCAAACGCAGGTGTCCTCGGGCTGCTTTCCACAAGCGGCGTTTTTAACAAAGATGATCAGCCATGGATTTACAACGACTTTGTGAGAACCGGAGAAGCTGACCCTGAAGACGATATGGCTACGGTACTGGAAAAGGTGCTGAAACGGACATACAGGCTGGTAAAAGATAAGGGTGGTATTTTCGGTATCAATGTGATGGTTTCAAAGGAAGTTCTCCCGGCTTCACACATCATGATTGATACGGCCATCAGGGTTTGCCAGGAGAACCCTGATATGCAGAAGCATTTCAAAGTGATCTATACGTCCGCCGGCGACCCTCTTGGCTGGGAAGACAAAATAAAGGGAGCAGGATTTACCTGGATACATATTGTTCCATCTGTTAGGGCAGCTTTGCGCTGTAAGAAAGCTGGCGTCGATGTGATAGTAGCTTCCGGCCATGAGGGCGGTTTCCATACCTCGTGGGAACCAGTTCACTCAATGGTTTTGCTTCCAGCCGTGGTGGAGGAAGCATCAGACGAAAAGACCATGGTTGTCGGTGCCGGTGGGTTCTGCGATGGCAAGACACTGGCGGCCGCGCTGCTAATGGGTGCGGACGGTGTGCTCATGGGGACCCGCTTTCTGGCAACACAGGAAAGTGATTTTCATCAGATGTGGAAACAGGAAGTTGTGGACGCAGGCGACAGGGCAACCCTTGTAGCGCGCGGCTTTGTCGGGCCTGCCCGGTGGCTGAAAACACCCCGCAGTCAGGAACACGCTAGAAATACTCTCCAGAAATCGCCTGGCGTTTTCCTAGGCACTCCCGATGATTACACAACGCTCGACATGTCTTTGATTAATTTTGAGATTGAATCCATGAAAGCCACCTTCGAAGGGAATAGGGAAAAAGCACTCATGGCTGCCGGCGAGGCGGCTCAGCGAATTAAAGATATGCCCAGAGTTAACGATTTAGTGCAGGAGATCATCAGGGAAGCAGAAACTGTCCTCAGGGAAGTCCCGAAAAGGATTCTGGTGTAAGGTCTAAATCAGACTATGATAAAAGCCAGCAGTTTTCTCACTTAGCTCATGGGTTCTTGCCACCGTAAATTTTTCCCAAAATCTTCTGCGTAAGGCTAGATATGAAACTCGACTATGTCGCCATCTTGAAGCACATGTTCCTTGCTGGCCCTCTGCCCGTCATACTTTCCTGAGCCCCAGACGACAGCATACTTCAAATTTTGATAGAAGTCCTTATGGAGGCTCTCAGCAGCTTCTTCCAGTGTGCTGCCCTTCTCCACTATCATAGGGTCGGTCAGGTCGGCCTTGCTGCCGGGGGTCTTGGTATAAACCCGGATGATATTCAGGGCTTGGTAGATTGCTCTTTTGAACTCCTCCAGGCCGCTACCTTCCCTGGCTGAAATGGAAACCAGGGGAAACAGCCTGGCATATTGCGAGCGCAAGCGCTCCCAGTTCTCGTTGGAACCTGCCAGCTCATTCTTGTTCCCCACGAGCAACATCCTCCTGGGATAACTTCCCGGAGTTGCTTGTGTACCACTATCTGGTAAGGGTTCTATTCTTGCGTCTCTTAGCCCTTGGAGAGCTGCCTCTACTTGACTTGTTGGCTCCCGGGATAAATCTATTACAATAGCAATCAGATCGGCGTTTCTGAGGCTATTTGCTAACAGTACTCTCACTTCTTTGTGCCCGATGGGCGGCGTATCCACCAGTTGTATCTGGGTATCTTCAAACTTCATCATACCCGGAATAGGGGTTTTGGTAGTGAAGGGATATTCAGCTATTTCCGGAATAGCCTCGGTTACCGCCGCTAATAGCTGTGATTTTCCGGCATTGGCTGGCCCTACTAACATTACCTGTCCGGCACCCTCCCTGCTAATGTAAAAGCCTGTTCTCCTGGCTGTGGCGTACTTTTTTTCTGCCTCTTGCGAAAACTTGGCAATCTTCTGCCTTAGCATGGCATGGAGCTTATCGGTGCCTTTATGCCGGGGCATAATTGCGAGCATTTCTTGCAGGGCGGCAATTTTTTCCTCTGGCTCTTTGGCTGACCTGTATCTCTTCTCAGCCTCAAAATACTGTGGCGGTAGATTCGCTGGCATATAACTAATTTTAACATTATGCCCCTTCTACCGAAACATTTGGTGCTCTTTCCCTTCACAAAAAGAGGCTGGTTAGCTGTGATGTATACGGTAAGTAACTTTTAGTTTTTGGTGGTGGTGAAAAGTTTGCTAACGGAAATGTTAGCAAAATATATTGACTTTAACTGAAATTTTACGTATAGTCCACATAGCTTATATAGTTAATTCTGCAACAAGAATAATTTGTAAGTGATAGGTTGCAAAGGAGATGGCAAGGGTAAATGAACTAAAATGTATGCAAGCAGGGCGGTTGAACCGCGTGAGCTATTACCTTCCATTCTAGATAGGATTTTCAAGGTTGAGTCATGATGAGAGATGTAGCTACACCAGCATCTTCAATCAGTGAAAATTTGCCGGGACATCTTAACTGGCTTATTGATACAGGGCAAAGACTGAAGACCGCTGACAATAAGATGGTATCGGTGTTGGAATTTCGTCACCAGAAAGATGACGAAGTACTTTCAGAGTGGGCCAAGCATTTTCGGAATCATTATTGCTCAGATACCGATATAGATATACTGAGGGAAGGAACGTCGTACACTAGGTCTGTATTTCTAACAGAAATCAAGTTTCCTGATGGCTCAAAGAAACCGGGACCAAGCATTCGGTCTGGTGATTTCAGCGAGATTCTGGTTGCGGATTATGTTCAATACTTGCTGAACTATTGGGTTCCTCGTACTAGATATTGCGACAAAAAAAACCGTAATGAATCACCAAAGGGGAGTGATGTCCTCGGATTTAAGATAGTGCGAGAAGGGCAAGAATCGGCAACAGATGTGCTTGCGATATACGAAGTGAAATCTAGATTCTCTGGCACAAAGGCGTACAATAGACTTCACGAAGCGGTGATAGATTCATGCAAAGATGTAACGAGAAGAGCCGAGTCGTTAAACGCGATCAAACAGCACCTTCTTGATAAGAAGCAAAGTGTCTATATACCACGAGTAGAGAGATTTCAAGACCCAATAGATCACCCATACAAAGAAGATTGGGGAGCCGCGGCTTTGTTTTCTACCGCCTGTTTTTCGCGTGATTTGATATGTGAAACTGACGCATCAACCCACCCTGGTAAGGACAGCCTCACTCTGATTGTAATCCATGGACGAGACATGATGAAGTTAGTGCGTGACCTCTACAGGAGAGCTGCAGATGAAGCCTGAGAAGGGATCCCAGACTTACCTGGGTATTACTCGCTCGAAAGCGAAAATGTATGAGTATGATATCCCCGAAGAACATCATATTACGGTTGATATTGATCCTTCCAGACTGTTCAGCTTAACAATAGGCATACTTGGAGATCTTACAGCACAAATCAACTCAGAGAACCCAAACAAAGAGTTAGTGACTGAGCTTACAGACAGTCTTCGATTTTCTGCACGTTTCTTCGATGCCTACTTGCAATCACATATGCACCAAGATTTGGACCCATATTTGATACTATTAGGATCTGCTTCTTACTACCTATCTGGTTTGCCGGGTAGTTCACGCATTCTTGCGAGCCGACTTAGAGATGATCATCTTGACCTACAATGCCTCGGTTTGGAGCGATTCTTACTATGGCTTCTTAAATGGAACCTGTCTATATATTCTAGTGATACAGGTGAAGTATATAGAGATTTTGTTGATAATATTTCGAGGTCGTTAGTACGGTTCTACCGAAATAATGAGGATACAGAGCAGCTATTCAAAAGCGTCTTGCATTTGAGACGAAAGGCCTATGACGTCGGCACACCACGACAGTTGCTTTTTGCAGACATTATATGCGCCGTATTGAAGAAACGTTTCGAGAACTCCGCCTGGCATTCAATACCGGTATATTCTGACATTTCGGTCGAACAGTGGGCTGATACATTAAGAAAGGGCTCTTTTATGAAAGAGCTGTGGCCTGCACAACATCTTCTTGGAGAAAGAGGAGTATATCGAGGAAAGTCTGCAGTTGTACAGATGCCTACTAGTGCTGGAAAAACAAGGGCAACCGAAATAATCATACGAAGTGCATTCCTAGCTGGACGAACGTCATAGCTGTAATTGTAGCCCCATTCAGAGCCCTGTGTCATGAAATCAGAAATAGTTATTCATCCGCCCTTAGGGGAGAAGCGGTCAATATCGATGAGTTAAGCGATGTCTTTCAGATTGATTTTGATATACAAGAATGGCTTGGGCAGAAGCAAATCTTGGTTGTTACACCAGAGAAACTCGTTTATGTTCTCAGACATAATCCTGAGATCGCACAGCATATTGGCTTGTTGATATATGATGAGGGACATCAATTTGATAGTGGTACTCGGGGAATTACGTATGAGCTACTTCTGACATCCTTAAAATCGATGGTACCAAAAGGTATTCAAACTCTTCTAATATCTGCAGTAATAAGCAATGCTAACTCCATTGGCGAATGGTTAAATGGTGATGACTTCGAATCGGTTATCGGCACTCGGTTAATCCCAACATCTCGAACGATTGGCTTTACAAGTTGGATGGACAAACTCGGGCGAATTGAGTTTGTAGAACAAGAGGAGCCAGATAAGGAAGAATTTTTCGTACCAAGAGTCATTAATCAACTGAAGCTGAGCCTAAAGGGTAGGGAGTATAAGAAGAAGGTATTTCCTGTCAGGGAAGACGGACAGACAATCGCTTTGTTCTTGGGCTTAAAACTTGCCCCCAAAGGAGCAATTGCCATCTTTTGTGGGAGAAAGACTTCCGCGGAAAATCTTTGTGAAAAAATAGTTGATGCCTATGATAGGGGTTTAGATATGAAACCTCCTGTTAAGTTCAGTAGTCGCGGGGAGGCTAGGCGTCTCACTTACATTTATGAGCGCAATCTTGGTCCTGATGCTACCGCCACCTCATGCGCTCGACTAGGTATATTTAGCCATCACGGAAATACACCTCACGGAATACGCCTCGCCGTCGAACATTCCATGAAACATAGAAACGCAAGGTTCGTAATATGTACATCTACACTAGCTCAAGGCGTTAATCTTCCAATTCGATATCTGATTGTTACCAGTGTGTATCAAGGTATTGAACCGATTAGCGTCCGCGATTTTCATAACCTTATTGGACGTGCAGGTAGAGCTGATGAGCACACCGAGGGAAGCATTCTTTTTGCTGATAACGATATATATGATGAGAGAAGGCACGCGGGGAAAGGGATATGGAGGTGGAGGAAAATTAAATCCTTACTTAACCCCGGAAACTCCGAGCCCTGCACAAGTAGCCTACTAATGATATTTGGTCCACTATATGGTAGTGAGAGTCACTTTCCTGTTCAGGTAAACGCACTAGACGTCGTGAGAGCCTACGTTAATGAAAGGCTAGGCGAGTTAATCAAAGAATTTGTATCTCAGCATGAAGGCTTCGACATCGAAGTAGTTGCAGACCAAATTCAACGGAAAGTAAACATAATGTCCACGATCGAAAACTACCTTATGGCTTATACTCATGAGACAGAACAGGCACTGAATGACGCCGAGATAGCCCAATTAGCGGCGGGCACACTTGCGTACTATTTGGCGGATGATACTCAGAAAAACGAACTAGTGCAGATATTCCTTGAGCTCTCTCACAACATGGAGAAACGCGTCTCCCAGCCAGAGAAAAGGAAAGTTTATAGCAGGACACTTTATGGCGTACAGACATCCATAAGAATCGAGCAATGGGTTCAAGGGCACATGGAAGACTTGCTTTCTTCTCATGATAGCGCGGAATTATTAGCTGCAGTGTGGCCAATTCTGGCAGAGAATATTGCGAATAATACGTTTAGAAAATGTGACCCTCCACAAGTACTGCTAGATATCGCTCAAGGGTGGATTCACGGAAAGCCATATAACGACCTACTAACAACCATGTCAGCATCGGAAGCGCGCATAATTGCCGGAACACAAAGAAGGCACCCGAAGCTCGGGTCCGTTATCGATATTTGTGAAAATGGCTTTGCATATGACGCCACCCTCACTGTTGCGGCAATAATGGAAATTATCCCTCTTGTACGACCTGAAGGATGCGAAAAGCTCATTGTATCTTTATCAGAACTCCAAAAACGAATAAAATATGGATTGCCTAGTATGAGAAGTGTCACAGTCCATGAGTTGGGTTTTGCAGATCGAATGGTAGCTATTGATTTGAGTGAGATTCTTGGGGATGTACGATTAGACAGAAGATCGATCATTCGAACAATTAAGCGCAACGAACAGAAAGTTCGAGAAGTGATCGACAGGTACCCTTCATTTTTCATGGAAAGATTGAATGACTTGTTATAGAAATTGAAAGACAATAACAAGAGTCTTTCAGTAGTTAGCTTTATTTCATTCGGAGTTAACCGTCCTAGTTGGTTCAATATGCTTACTCAACACTGCTATTGTCGAACAATAAAGTTGCCATCACATTAATTGATGCTCAGCTTAGGATATGGGAAGAATACTTGAGGAATTTGCACTACCCGACTTCTGCCCAATATACTTTTGAGTGAGATTACACCCAAGCAAACTCCCTTTCCAGATGTTCACTGGCATATTCAGTTCCCTCGCACCTTTGGTGGCTGACTTCATCAACTCCCTGCAAGGTGAGTAATGATAGAATATACTGCCAGTCTGCATTTGAAGGTCCATTGAAGGCTTTAGAAACAATTAGGTATTTTCCGAAATACCAAGAATTCGACAGAATATCACTTGTAGTTCTAGCCTAGAAAACGATAAAATCAGGGTGTCGGTTGACCTGGTGTTTTGACACCCTGATTCTTCCAGGATTTGGCGGGGATTCTTGTATGTTAGCTTTGGTAGGCCGTACAGGATTCGAACCTGTGACACCCTGATTAAAAGGCAGAGGTACAGGGTTCCGCCTTTCCATCTTTTTTGAAACTTTTTTAAAAATATCCGCACAAGGACTTGACAAAATTAATTAATGACATTATAATATGTTAAGATATTTAACTTGTATATTGATTTTAATAATGGAGACCAAATGACTACAGAGTGGAATGAGCTAACAAAAATGACCCAAGGTAAGCCCTTAACGGTTGAACGGGTCCGTGTGGTCGATAGCGGTATCGCCATCGAGGGCAGCTTTACACCGCCGCCTCTAGCCAGTCTCTCAGCCGAGGACCAGGTGTTTGTGATGGCATTTATCCGCTGTCACGGCTCCATCAAGGAGATGGAGGAAATGTTCGGCATAAGCTACCCTACAGTGAAAAACAGACTTAACCGCATCGCCGGGCAATTTGAGTTTGTCGAGATCGTCAATATTGCCGCTGAGGAAGATGTGATTGGCGAGCTGGAGCGCGGTGAAATATCCGCTGAGGAAGCAATAGGGAGGTTATCGAAATGAAGCGTCCGCCTATGTTGATGCATGTGAAAATTCGAGGTGAGGGAAGGGGATTCGGCTTGTGGCTACCCCTCTTTTTACTGCTGCCGCTGGCGCTGGCATTGTTTATTATCGTGTCACCGCTGATATTAATCGCAATCCTCGTTTTCTGGCCGAGGGGCTGGCGGAAGAGGGCGCTGCACATTTTCGGAGCTACTTTCGAGGTATTCAACTCAATGCGTGGCCTTAAGGTCGATGTTCAGAGTGGCCATGATTATGTGTATATTTCTGCCGTATAAACGTTGAAGGAGGATATTAAAATGGATGAGAACAAGAAAAAAATCTTAGAAATGCTTGCTGAAAACAAAATAAGCACTGATGAAGCTTATCGGCTCCTCAGTGTGCTGGAACCTGAAGGGAGCACATCTGAAGGCACTCCAAAGGCAGGGACAGCAGCAAGAATGAAGTCCAAATACCTGCGCGTCTGCGTGTTGCCTGGCTCTGAACACGAGCATGGTGGTAAGGGCGATCGTGTCAATATACGTGTGCCCATGGCACTAATACGCTCCGGCATGAAGTTCACTTCTCTGCTACCACCCGAGGCCAGAGATAAAGTTACCGGGGCTCTGCGTGAGAAAGGTATAGATTTCGACATGCGTAATCTGAAGCCAGAAGACCTAGACGAACTACTAGAATCTTTGAGTGACCTTGAAGTGGATGTGGCGAGCAGTGATGGAGAAACGGTCAAAGTTTTTGTCGAATAGCAGTGCCACAAAGCAATTCTCAAGGAGCTGCGTACTTGGTTCAGTGCTCCGCTTTATATTCTTGGGTCACAATCACAATAGTTTATTCGATGAAAAATAGAAATCCATTTGGAGATCTGCTAGTCTGACAGTTTTCGACGGCCAATTTCTAACATAATTTCATTTTCAACCGGAGACAGGCCAAAAAGAGTTTAACTGCTCTTGAAGATCTTCGAAGGTCACGTGACCACCGACGTATCCATTGATGCGTGCCACAGCAGTGGAATCTATGAAGTCGGCAAAATTGGGATAGATGGCAGATAACTCTTCCATAAGCTCTGGTACCTGTTGCAGGTAGTACTTCTGATGATAATCTTCGGCCAAATAAAACTCGGAAAAGGGAATAATGTCAGTGTAAACCGGGCGACCTAAGTTAGCCTCTTCAAGTTGCTTGGTTTCCATAGCTAGTTCGCGCTGCTCGTTGTTATGGTAGAACACTATGGACATATATTGCCTTGACCAGGGTTGCACTGTCGGATTGTGACTATCCCAATAAATCTCCAGTAGCTGTTCATAGGAGATTAGAGTCGGGTCGTAATCAATTTGAATAGTCTCAGTATGGTCACCCAAATTGTGGTAAGTAGGACTTTCTGTTGTACCACCTGCGTATCCGACACGGGTTCGGACGACACCGTCCAGACTCCCGAAGATGGAGTCTGGAGCCCAAAAGCAGCCCAAGGCAAAAGTCGCTGTTTCAGTTTGCGCCGGCGCAGACGCATCTATGGGAGGTATAGAGTCACCAGGAATTACACCGTCCTTTGGAAAATTCACTGTCGTACCCTCCTTGGAACAACCGACAAGAATCCCAGCCAGAATAGCAGCAATTAATATTGCCCCCAGTAATAATGGTATAGTTGCTTTATTCAAACCTGTCATTTCCTACTCGTGTTCCTTTTCGGTTTCTATGAAATCTAACGCAATTGAATTTATGCAATAACGAAGACCCGTCGGTGCTGGGCCATCTTCGAATACGTGTCCAAGGTGGGCATCACACCTCTGGCACATTACCTCGGTCCTTACCATTCCGTAGCTAGTATCTATGGCGGTTTCGATGCTCTGATCCGAAATGGGAGCCCAAAAGCTTGGCCATCCTGTTCCAGAATCAAACTTTGTCTCTGAACTGAACAACTCATTACCACAGCATACACATCTATAGATACCTTGTTCGTGAAAGTCATAAAATTTGCCTGTAAATGGTGGTTCAGTACCCTTCCTCCGCGTAACCTCATATTGTTCAGGTGTGAGTATTTGCCGCCACTCCTCGTCAGTCTTGACAACCTTGTCGGACATATCGTCTCCTTCTTGTACTGGGTATTGGTTATTACTATCTGGCGACACTTCGCTACCACAACAAGCTGAAACAGATAGCACTAGTATGAAAACTAAGAGCATGGAGAGCTTGAATAGTCTAGACATAATTTCTCCTTTGGGCAGTGCCATATGCACCTTTTAGCTTCAACGCCGCTACTCTTTTATTTACATTCACCAGATTTACATCGCCTCCGTCCACCTGCAAGTCAGGTCTCGCCTGTTTGGGTATATTCGCTATCATAATGCTCCTCCTCTTTTCATCCGTTTCTGTAGCTACTCTCCCAACAGCCGCACAAGTCAACAATACAAGTGAATTCTAGTTTACGTGGTTGCAAGATTTTTGTATGTGATTTTTGTCTCATCTGGCCTGAGGACATCGCACTGAGTAGTCCGTAAGCTCCTGAACTTCAGTGCCAGGAATCTTCAACGAAAGATGCAGAACACATTGATCTTTGCTTGCTTTTGTTGCCTTAGTACGCAGAAGTCAATCTTGTTGGGTGGCGACGCATGCCCCTGAGACTTACCTGCACATTATGGTTTTTGTGTAATGTAATTTTAAAAGCAAAAACTTTGTTTTTGAGGGAGCTAACAAGTAAATAATAACCTTACAGTATGATATTTAGATTAGGCGGTGCAATTCGGTACCACCTTGCCTTTTATGGTGGTGAAAAGTTCGTTAGCAAGAATGTTAGCAATTTTGTTCATTTTGCTGTCTCAAGTCTAACCCTTTCTGCATCTGTGCCCTTTCTACGAGGCAGACTGAAGAAAAAGGTTGAACCCCTACCTTTTTTAGACTCCACCCATATTTCCCCACCATGGGCTTCCACCAGTCTCCGGCAAACCATCAAGCCGAGCCCAGCCCCTCTGGCTTGGTCGGGTCTGTTATTCTCCAGACGCTGGAATGGGCCGAAGATTCTGGTCTGCTCGCTGGAGGATAAACCTTTACCATGGTCGCTGACCCCTATGACTAAACGCTCCGGCTCTGCATTAGCTGAGACTTTTATCTGGCTGCCCGGCGGAGAATACTTGGCTGCGTTGTCCAGAAGGTTATAGAGGATGCGTTCGATTCTCAAGGGGTCACCGTTTATTGATGGCAGCTTATCGGGGATAGAGGTGATGAACTGGTGTGAAGGAGCCTGCCGTTTTATCTTAGCGAGTGTCTCTCTAACCAAGGTTTTAACGTCAATCAGTTCCGAATAAAGGGCCAGTTGCTGAGCCTGGGCTCGTGAAAGCTCCAGCAAGTTTTCTATCAGGTGGGAGAGGGATTCGCTTTCTAGAAGGGCATCTTTGAGGAGTTGCTGTACCTCGCTTGGTGACAAGCGGTTCCACTCAGTGAGCAAAGTACTCAAACAGCCGCCGATTACAGTTAATGGTGTCCGCAATTCGTGGGATACGAGTCCAATGAACTCATCTTTAAGCTGCTCAAGTTTTTTGCGTTCGGTGATATCCACAAAGGAAGCCATCATACAGAAGGGTTCGCCATCAGCATCGGCAACCAGGTTTGCCAAGACCAGCACATCAAAAGTTGACCCATCACTCCGCCTAGCCTTGGCTTCGCCCTGCCACGCACCTTCCTTCAAGACTGCCTTCAGCGCCACACCAAACTCATTTTTATCTGCAAAGAAATTGGTAGTATGCTTACCAAGCACCTCTTCTTCTTGTTCGTAATCCCACATGCTGAGACAGGCAAGATTCACATAAGTCACAATGCCATCCATATCCGCAATGGCAATGCCACTGGCAGCTGAAGTAACGGCGAAGGCTTTGACTCTGAGTTCATTTTCCACTTGTTTGCGCTTGGTAATGTCCTGAGCAGTGCCGAATCCACCCTTAAGCTCACCTTTTGAATCGAACTCCAGTTCAGCCCTCTCACGAACCCACTTTACCTCGTCGCTCGCAATGATACGGTGCTCAACATCGTATGGCTCGCCTCTGAGGGCTGCCGCCCACTTCCGGTCAACGTATTCCCGGTCCTCGGGGTGAACGCTTAAGAGAAAAGTTTCATAAGTCATTGGTGTTTCCGTGGGGATGCCGAAGATTCGGTAGGTCTCGTCGGACCACAGAAGCTGGTTGCGCTGGACATCCAGACGCCAGCTACCAGTATGAGCTACAGCCTGAGCATGGTTCAGGTCCTGTTCGCTCTTCAACAGTGCCTCTTTGGCCTGCTTGTAGATAGAGCTTTCGATGATATCCCATTGTCCCTCCTGCTTAATCAGGGCGAACTGATGGTTCTTGACCACATCGATCACGGCGATGCCATCGCATTTGTCCAGGCAGTATGTGCAAATCGCCAACATTCTGTATTTCCCGATGACATCGTTAATCTTGGCCTCATATTCCGTGAAAGCCTGCCACTGATTTCTCTCCAGCCAGAACGTGTTGCCCGTCAGCCGCAGCCCGGAGTAACCCCTGGCCAAGGCCTGCTCCAGCTTGTCGATCCAGCCCTCCAGCACACGGTCATCATCGAATGTGCCTCCCAGCAGATACCATTCGTTATATGGGATTATCTCTATCTGCCCCCGGCGCAGGTATTCGTCGAAATCGTTAACTGCCTTCCTCATGGTTTCTTCAGCCTCGGCTACCATGAGGGGTTCGGATGTAACCCACATGCAGAATTCATTATCCTCAAGTCCGGCTTTGAAGAAAGGGACAAGTATATCAATCAGGTCCTTTTTGGTCTTATAAAACTGGCAGAAGTGGGTACCCCAGGGTACGCTGCCAATCACATCAATGCCGCTGTTTCTAAATTCATCTTCCATCGGCATCCTCCTTGCATCGGTCTACTAATCAGGCCAACTGTTCATATTCTAGTTCTGACTGGCTAGCCAGTCAACAAAATGCTGAAGAGGTGCTTTGACATCGTTAACATTTACGCATATGATTTATAGCGAATAGGCATGCAAAGGGTCAGAGCATGAAAAAGTTCCAGGTACTGGTAGTCGATGATGAGCAGCGCATTCTTAATTTCCTCAGCTCCAAGCTAAGGGCTTCAGGCTACGAGGTTCTTATCGCCAGCAATGGAGTAGAGGCTTTGGAGCAGGTGCAGGCGCAGGAGCCGGACCTGGTGGTGCTTGATATTTTGATGCCCAAAAAGGACGGCTTTGAGACATTAAAGGAGCTCCGCACCTTTTCCCCGGTACCGGTTATCATCCTCAGCGCTAAGGGAACCAATCCAGATAAGGTGAAGGGTCTCAGCCTCGGTGCCGACGACTATCTGGCCAAGCCTTTCAGCCCCGATGAACTGATAGCACGAATTGAGGCGGTGAGGCGGCGTCTGTCACCGGATGAGAAACGGAAAATCCGTGACCAGCTTTCCCTGGGTGATCTGGTCATTGATTTCAAAAAGCGCCTTGTCATTGTACGAGGAAAAGAAGCTCGCTTGACCCGCATCGAGTGGCTTTTGCTCAGCGAGCTTGCCCAGAATGCCGGGAGCCTTATGCTGTACAGTGACCTTCTCACACGAATCTGGGGGCCTGAGTATCGGGACGATATACAGATACTGCGCACGTGGATTAGCCGGCTAAGAGAAAAGATAGAGAGTGAACCTAACAATCCCAAGCTCATTCGCACCATACCCAAGACAGGCTACATCATGGACCTGCAGTCCGCCTGAAAGTGCTTTCTGCCCGACCTCTCCAATACTTTCCCAAATGTCATAGTTTTGTAACTTTTTCCCCCTGCATTTTATGACTTTTCCATTGCCTGCTTTATAGAATATCCCTACCGAAGTATTCCTGGAGAAAATCAATGGTGGTTGCATTAGCCCAACATCCGCAAACTCAGTCTTTAAACAGGACGACAGTACGTTCCATTCTCGATGTTCATGAGCTTGTGCTCTTCTGCCCCGGATGGCAAACGCTGGATTGCTTCGAGTCCCATCTTATCGCAGCGTGGCATCGTCCAGAAATCATGGGTGAATAAAGAGGTGCAAAGAAATGAGCGCAAGGGCGTACATGTTACTTGATATTGTAGATAGGAGCTGCGAATACGCGGTTCAAATGCTGCGGAGCAGGGCAGAGGTTATTCTTGCTGACCGGCTGGAAGGGTATCCCAATGTCATTGCCATGGTTGAAGCTGCAGACAAACAAAGCCTGGCTGAAGCGATAATGCCGGTTCTCGGATGCATTGATGGCATCACCGAAGACCTGCATTTGCTGGTGGCTCAAGATGATGAGATTTCGCTTGACCTTCTTACTTCAAGTAATTCAACACCACGCAAAAGGAAGGTGAAAAAAGCTCAAACCAGGAGAGAGACGACCAATTCAGAAAGGAGATAACGTATGCTTGCAGGAAAGCGCATTGCCATTCTGGCTGAGGAGCATTTTGAAGACTCTGAGCTCACGGAACCACTGCGAGCGATGAAAGATGCCGGTGCTAGAGTGTTGATTGTGGGCAGTGGCTCAAAGAAAAGTTACAGGGGAAAGAGAAGCCTGGCCGAAGTGACAGTAGACACAACCGCCGATAAGGTTGAAGCCAGTCAATTTGATGCCATAATTATCCCCGGCGGCTGTGCTCCCGACAAGATGCGCCTGTACCAGCCGATGGTTGATCTGGTACGAAAGGCGCACGCTGAGGGCAAGATAATAGCCGCAGTCTGCCACGGCCCTCAGCTTCTGATCTCAGCCGATATAGTCAAAGGGCGCCGTGTAACTTCATGGCCTTCGGTAGCGGTAGACCTGAAAAATGCCGGCGCTATCTGGGTTAATGAGCCGATGGTCAGGGATGGCAATATCATCACCGCGCGTAAACCTGCTGACCTGCCGAAATTCAATAAGGCAATAATCGAGGCTTTACTCTGAATCAGGATATGTCAGAAGGAGGGAATGATATGCTAGGAACAAAAATGAAAATCTGAGCCCTATCAGGCCAATCGTGTAAGAAGATCAGAAGGAGGTCAAAATTGTATAAGAAAATTTTAGTTCCATTAGATGGCTCTAAGTTGGCCGAGTGTGCACTTCCCCATGTAGAAGAGTTAGCTAAAGGCTGCGACACAGAAGAGGTCATCTTGGTCAGTGTTACTGAGCGTGTTAAGGGCTATAGAGCCCTTGAGGAGCCCAGCCAGCCACTGGGTCAGCGACTTATACCGGAGGCATTCGGCAAGAAAGAGAAGCAGGCACAGAAATATCTTGACAGAATAGCTAAAGCAATGGCAGCTAAAGGAATCAATGTAAGTACAGAGGTGCTTCTTTGGAAGCCTGATGAGGCAATAGTCGGCTACGCGAAACAGTATGGATGTGACCTGATTGTTATGGCGAGCCATGGTCGCTCCGGTCCCAGCCGGTGGGCTCATGGCAGTGTCGCTGACAAAGTTCTCAGAGCCAGCGGCATTCCCGTGTTAATGATCAGAGCGCCCGGGTGCGTACCCAACATTTGAGCCGGGGGGCGATAATCAAGAGCACATAACGAGCATAATAACGAAAGGAGGAGTATTGTGACTTATTTGCCGAATGTCTACAAAGAATTTCAGCAGCAATTTTCTGAGATCGCCAAAGCTTATGACGAGTTGGCTCTCGAATGTCATGGCTGGGGTCCGCTGAATGAAAAGGCAAGGCGACTGATAAAGCTGGGCATTGCCATTGGCTTGAGTTCAGAGGGCGGGGTAAGGTCACACGCCCGACGGGCGCTTGCAGAAGGCGTAACCACCGATGAGCTCCGCCATGCTGTGCTTCTGGCGTTTACCACGGCGGGTTTTCCCACCATGATTGCTGCTATGAAGTGGGTGGATGAGGTTATCGACAAACATAAGAAGAGCTAGTCTAGAGGTGATTAATGCCTGTTGACTTTAATTTTATGGTTGGGGGAGAAGCCGGGCAGGGAGTGCAGTCCATAGGATTCCTGCTGGCTAAAGTCTTTGCCCGCGGCGGTTACCATATCTTCGCTGACCAGGATTACGAGTCCAGAGTTAGAGGCGGACATAACTTCTTCCGCGTCAGGGTCAGTGACGGCAAGGTAGCCGCTATTGCCGAAGACGTGGACATACTGATTGCGCTTAACAGGGACAGTATCGAATTGCACCAACCGGAGATGGTTACTCGAGGCATTATCATTTTCGATGGCGAAAAGGTAAAGGGAATCAGCGATAATAACGATAGCCTTTTGAGCATACCGCTGGAGAAGCTGGCCGAAGAAAAGGCCGGAGACAAGCTCATGATCAATACCGTCGCCCTCGGTGCTGCCCTTTCCGCGGTAAATTACGATCTGAACGTGTTAAATATGGTTCTGGTAGACCGGTTCGGGAAGGGCGAAGTTGGCGATAGGAATATTGCAGCGGCAAAGGCGGGATACGATTATGTCCAGTCTGAGCACAAAGGCAACCTTAGTAAGCTCAAGCCCCTCTCTGAGACTAAGAGAATGCTGGTCAATGGCAATGAGGCAATATCTCTGGGGGCCATTGCCGCAGGATGCAAATTCATGGCTGCCTATCCTATGACCCCTGCCAGCTCTATCATGGAATATATGGCAGCCAAATCAAAAGACCTTGACTTGGTAATGGTCCACGCTGAGGATGAGATAGCTGCCATCAACATGGCTATTGGGGCTGCCTACGCTGGTGTTAGGGCCATGACTGCCACCTCTGGCAGCGGCCTTTGCCTCATGGTGGAAGGCATAGGGCTGGCGGGCATTACTGAAACACCAATAGTGATAATTGATGGGCAGCGACCGGGTCCAGCTGTAGGCTTACCTACCCGAACGGAACAGGGTGACCTTCAGTTTGTGCTTCATGCTCACCACGGCGATTTCCCCAGGGCTGTCTTGGCACCGGCTACCATTGAAGATGCCTTCTGGGTAACGATCAACGCTTTTAACTGGGCAGAAAAATATCAACTGCCGGTTATTATTTTAACCGACCATCATCTGGCAAGCTCCTACGCCACCGTTGACCCGTTAGACCTCTCGCAGATAACAATTGACCGCGGCACGTTATTTTCAGAGAAAGAGGATAACCCCTTGGAGTACATGAGACACAGGGTAACAAAGTCCGGTATTTCTCCCCGCGCCTTCCCCGGTCTGGGCAAGGCACTGGTGGTCACCGACTGCGACGAGCACGATGAAGAAGGACACCTCACGGAAGATGCTGGGGAGAGGACGGCACAGGTGCAGAAAAGACTGCGGAAGCTTTTTCCACTTGAAAAGGAGATCGGCACACCACAGAAGTATGGTTCTAAAAAGGCGGAAACAACTCTTATAGGCTGGGGCAGTACTTATGGGGCTATCCATGAGGCAGTGGATATCCTACGCAAGGAAGACGCCAGCGTCAATATGCTTCACCTCAATGAACTATGGCCTTTCCCGGCGAAGGCGGTAGCCGATGCTGTCAGTAAGGCCCGAAATAGCTACGTCATTGAAAACAATGCTACGGGACAGCTTGCCCGCCTCATAAAGGCAGAAACGGGATATGATGTTAGCGGTCGAATCCTGAAATACGATGGGCGGCCCTTTACACCAGCCTATATCGCCCAAGCAGTGAGAAAGGAAGGGGGCTAAAGATGGTTACAGTGTCTGATTATGCCGGACTTAAGCCGGCGTGGTGTCCAGGTTGCGGCAACTTCGGCATATTGGAGGCATTAAATAGAGCACTGATCGAGATGGAGATTGAGCCTCATCAGGTCTTATTAGTCTCCGGTATCGGCCAGGCAGGCAAGCTACCTCACTACACCAGAGGCAATGTGTTCAACTCCCTGCATGGCAGACCGGTTCCGCCAGCTATCGGCGCCAAGATTGCCAATTCTGAGTTGATAGTCATCGCCGTCAGCGGCGATGGGGATGCCTACGGCGAGGGCGGCAACCATTTTCTCCATGCTGCCCGTCGCAATCATGATATTACCTATCTGGTACATAATAATCAGGTCTACGGGCTGACCAAGGGACAAGCATCCCCTACCAGTGATGTCGGTTTTATCACTAAGACGACGCCTTATGGAGCAGCTAGCCCGGTAAATCCTATCGCCCTGGCGATAGTCAGCGGTGCCAGTTTCGTCGGCAGAGGCTTCGCCGGGGATATAGACCACCTTTCCCACCTTATTAAAAAGGGTATTACTCATCGGGGATTCGCCCTCATCGATATTCTGCAACCCTGCGTCTCATTCAACCATAAGAATACCTTCCAGTGGTATCGGGAACGGGTATATAATCTGGAAGACGAAAGGTATGACCCCAGCGACAAGAATGCAGCACTGAAAAAGGCACTTATATGGGGAGAGAGAATTCCCATCGGAATTATCTACGAAGAAAATTTACCGGTTTACGAAGACCAGCTACCGGCACTGAGCGAAGAACCGCTGGTGAAACAGAAAATTGACCCCCGTCGAGTTGAGAAACTCCTGGCGGAATTTATGTGAGTCGTCGTGATTTCGGCGATATGAGGGTGACTAATATGAGAATAGGTCAGTTCATGGCAGAGAAAGGGGAAAGCCTTTCCTTTGAGTTTTTCCCGCCCAAGGATAAGGCAGCGGAAGATCAGCTACTTAAGAATATTGCTAGATTTGAGGCCCTCAATCCCGCCTTTGTTTCGGTAACATATGGGGCCGGTGGCGGTACGTTAAAGAATACGAGGCATGTCGTACTGCGTATTTTGCAAGAGACTTCTCTAGTCCCCATGCCACATCTGACATGTGTCGACCAGAATAGAGACGAGCTTAAAGCTATTCTGGAAGACTACATGAAACTCGGCATTGAAAATGTGCTTGCTCTCAGGGGAGACCCGCCTGAAGGAGCCGAGAGTTTCACTACACCAAAGGACGGCTTCTGTTACGCCAAGGACCTTGTACAACTCGCTGTCTCCTTGTCAGGCTTTTCTATCAGCGTAGCCGTCTATCCGGAAGGCCACTGCGAATCGCCAAACCTCGAAATGGATATGTACTACACGAAACAGAAAATCGAAGCCGGCGCTGACTTCGCCATAACTCAGATGTTCTTTGATAACAGTTACTTTTATGATTTTCTGGAAAGAGTGGCTAAGGCAGACATTAAAATCCCAATCATAGCGGGTATTATGACGATTACTAACATCGATAGGACCAAAAGGTTTAGTCAAATATGTGGCGCTACACTTCCGGATAAGGTTATTCAACGGTTTGAAAAGGCAGGCTCTACGGCTGTGGAGGCAAAGAAAGTTGGTATAGAGGTAGCTACTGAGCAATGTGCTGACCTTTTGGAGCATGGTTTACGTTATTTCCATTTTTACACTCTTAACCAAAGCGACGCCGTACTTCAGATAGTCAGTAATCTCGGTTTGCAGAATCTAGGAACCGAAAGAGCTGGCGGATTATTAAAATCAGGGTGATTTGCAGTTATGTTAAACACCATAGATGGGGACAGTAAATGAAGCAATATGCAGCGTTACCTGAGGTCGAAGAACAAGGAGTATTTTGAGGAGGTCTTAATATGCCAACAGTAAGAGCGTTTTTCACCAATATGTCAGTGCCCATGCCTCTGGAAAGGAAGCTGAAACTAGTGTTTCGCAATAACTTTATAAAGATTTGGCGAAGACAGAACTGTTGTGGTCATCCAGGAGAGCCAGGGTGCTGTGAGGGGTCTTCAGACAAGCACCACTCCCATGGGTAAAAAAGAGTTCAAGAAGGAAGCTACATTAGGGAAGGAACTATCTTGGCCTAGCTAAATTCTCCATTATTAAAACTACACGTATGAGGATATGAGGTATGGCTGTGCAGTTGGAGTTTTTGAAAAGCATTCTATATTTTTCCGATCTTGGCTTCGCTGAGCTGGAGTCAATCAGAAAGCTCTTCTTTGAAAAAACTGCCGACAGAGCAGAAATGCTCTTGCTTGAGGGTGAACCGCCTGAGAATCTGTATTTTGTCGCTTCAGGGGTGGTGAAAGTGTTCAAGACCTCGGCCGAAGGAAAGGAGCAGATCTTGAGCATTGTGCGCCCCGGGGAGTCCTTCAATGATGTCCCTATCTTTGATGGTGGTCCAAATCCAGTAAGTGCTCGGGCTATGGGACCCGTTCTTCTTTATGGGATAAAGAAGAATGATATGGAAGCTATCCTCCGGGACCATCCACAGGTAGCATTGAATGTAATTAAGGTGCTGGCAAGGCGAGTGCGTCACCTCGTATCGCTGGTTGAGGATCTGTCTTTCAAGCATGTAATCGGCAGGGTAGCCAAGATACTCCTTGAGCACATCGGAGGTGAAATGGGCCGTGGGCCACGGCTTACACAGCAAGAAATGGCAGCTATGGCAGGTACTGCTCGGGAGGTAGTGGGCAGGTCGCTAAAGGCATTAGAAGAGGAAGGGACGATCAAGTTGGATCGCCATCGCATAATAATTATGGATAAAGAAGCTCTCCAAAAGATAATGGAGGTGTCTTCTTGAGACAAAAATCACAGACAGATGGCAAGCTTTACTTTTAAAATAATTGGAATGGAGACTGAAAGCCGTGGCTGAAATGCCTGTTATAGACCCCCAAAAGTGTGATGGGTGTGGGTTATGCGTTGGCGTGTGCCACTTAAATGCTCTGGCGATAGTTAACAATGTTATTACCATTATTGAAACAGTGGAGTGCGACTGGTGCACAGACTGCGAAGCCGTTTGTCTCACTGGGGCCATAAGTTGCCCCTTTGAGATAATTCTCCAAGAACCCTAGAGACCAACCAACAACTTTTATACAGTATTTTCACCCGTTTTCCTGGCTAATCTTCCAGTATCCCATGTTTCCCTGTCTCGTCACCGTGTCTGCATGAGATAAAAGTCGCATACAAGGATTGCCTCTGTATATATAATCGTGTTTGAAAGCTGCAGTTGGCCGAATGAAGAGTACAAAGGAGGTTGAAGATGATAACGGTTTTGGACAACGTTAAAGATAGAGAACAAGTCTTTTCGGGAGATGAGGATTTGCATTTGGCTGGTGAAGAGGTTGGCCAGGAAGAAGAATTCCCCGAGATTAAGATTGCTCCTCAAAGGCAAAAGTTTGAACTTGATGAGGATTCGTTGAATTTATACTTCGATGAAGTGGGGCAAACTCCCCTTCTCAATGGTGAAGAGACAAAAATACTGACCAGCCAGATAGAGGAGGGCAAGCATCTTGTCCGACTCGAGAAGGACTGGGTTGCCGAGCATGGCGCTCAGCCTTCGGCAATCGACCTATTGTTGGTATTGTTGGAGCGCTTCAGTCGGGTGCGTTTGCTTTTTGAAGCCCTTTACCAGTATCTGGAACTTCCTTCTCACGGGAGTATAGCAGATAAAGTATCGCACCCGGAACTACGTCGTGCAATCGATGGCAATATCGATCAGCAATTATCCAGCGCTATAGCTGAAATCACTGGAGTAAGCCAAACCAGAATCGAAAAGAGCGTGATTGAATTGTCACTGGACAGCCGGCTGATACCCTGGTATATCATGGAAGAGGCAGGCCAGAAAAGTTCACTGGTCGAATTTGGGGAGATGCTGCAGTTGCCGGAATTCCGTGACAAACTGGAAGCGCATCGCTCGGAAATTGTCAAGCACTTTGAGCAAATAAGAGAAAAGGCGCGCCAGGCAACTAACCGTATGATTCAAGCCAATTTGCGCCTGGTGGTAAGCGTGGCCAAGGGACATATTGATTGGGGCGTGCCTCTACCTGACCTCATCCAGGAAGGCAATATCGGGTTAATGCAGGCAGTGCAGAAATTCGACCATCGGAGGGGCTATAAGTTCAGTACCTACGCTATTCCCTGGATCTGGCAGGCAATCAACAGAGCAGTTAATGACCAGTCACGCATTGTGCGCCTGCCGGGACATGTGGTTGACGATCTGACGAAGCTGACACGGGCAAGGAATAACTTAGCTCAGAAACTTGGCTGCCAGCCGACTGATAAGGAACTAGCTTCTGAGACGGGACTGCCGTCCAAAAAGGTAGAATCGCTGCTTAAGGTGGTTTCTGGTGTCCCGGTTTCTTTGGACACACCTGTAGGAGAAGATGGAAGCCAACTCGGCGATTTCATAGCGGATCAGGCGATTCTGCAGCCTGAGGAGCAGTCTACTGCAAGCCTGCTCAGGGAAGAATTGAGCAAAACATTAGAGTCGCTGACACCCCGAGAACGACGCATCATTGAGTTGAGGTTTGGGCTGGGCAATGAGTACAGTCGAACCCTGGCAGAGGTTGGCACAGAGTTAGGTCTCAGCAAGGAGCGAATACGGCAGATTGAAAAAGAAGCACTGGCTAAGCTGCGCCATCCAAGTCACAGCCGCGAGTTGATAGGGTATCTCGGATGACGAGTTTTTAGGCTGTTTAAATTTGATTTAATGTTTGCATCTATCGAAACATCCAGTGTTCTTTCCCTTCCGCTTGCCAATGCGGAAGATGATATAATATGCGCTAACATTTTAGAAAAATTAAACTATTACTATAAAGGAGGGCAAAAATGTGGGATGCTTCGAAGTGTGACCTGTGTGGCGACTGCCTGGTGAACTGCAGGTATGCCGGTTATGATAGGGATAAGGCGATTGCTGAGATTACGCTGCTCATGGAGGGCAAAGACGCCGAAATATTGAGCAAGTGCACTACCTGTATGGCCTGTAGTGGTTACTGCCCGACCGGAGCTGACCCTTCTGACCTTATCTTCAAAATGCAGGAAAAAATAGGCACCTGCCCCATAGTAGTAGTCGGCAAACCGGCACGCGAGGCATTAGTCCGGGCATTCGAAGAGGGAGAAGACCCCCAGCAGTTGATACCGGGCGACCCTGATAAGCCTGCTCTGTCACTCGACTCGTTCCGGTTTGACAACTTCCCCGAGGGCACATTTGACAGCCAGCTATTCAGAGGTATGACCATAGTTAGAGGCGGTGAGTATAATTCTCTCGCAGGCTACGTGCACATGGGTGGGGCGAGCTTTGTCGGAAAGTACGGTCAGCGAGTTATTGACAACTTGGCAAAGTTGGGCAAGGACATCGTGTACATTCACAATGAGGGCTTTGTCCTCGCCCACGTAAAGGCCAAGGAGTATGGTTTCAAAGTCCCCTTCAAGTACATGCACCTCTTCGAATACCTGCGCAACTATCTGTGGGCTAACAAGAAGAACATCACCAAACTGGGCAAGAAGGTTGCCTACCAGGCCAACTGCGGTACTAGGTGGATCCCTGAGTATGAAGCCTTCATGGATGAGGTTTTCGAGATTGTCGGCGTGGAGCGGCCCAACAGAAAATACGAGCGGTTGAATGCCGTCTGCTGCACCGCCCCACTTATCTACACTAACCGGGAGCTTGCCGTTGACATCCAGAAGAAAAACTTCGAGGATGCCATTGCGTGCAGTGCCGATGCCATTATAACTTCCTGTCCTGTATGTTACGGAGTGTTCAGGCGGCCCAGCTTGCAGTTCAATCTACCCAACATATTCATCACTGACCTGTGTCGTATCGCCCTCGGTGAAAAGCCCTGGCCAGAAGGCTCCCGGTAGCGAAACTACAATTGTATTGGTCCGTATCTCACCACCTCTCGTGTTTATTGCAGATTTAGCTTCGCGTTTCCCTTCTGAAATGCGATGGTATTGTGAATATGTAATCCCTAATTTGTATTAGGCCTAATTTTAGGGTATGACATCCCTAGAATTACCGCTAGAATGCACTTGAGAGGCCCGAGAAAGGGCATTAAACCATGTCCACGTCGTGCTACCTGTCCAGTGGGACATGGCTTCTAATCGGAGCTGATAGTGTAATCTTTATGGATTAGCCCTTCTCACTCTGAGCTAGTGATTAGGCCTTGTCTGTTCGCTGCCAAGGCCTGAATAGCCTTTGCCACCATCTTTGCTTAGGGGTCTGCTTAGGGGCTTCCAGAAGCAATAATCTTTCCTGAAGCATTTCTGCTTTAGCTTTCCAATAGCCGACTTCCTGGGATAGTTGCTCTATTCTATTGATAAGTGGTTGAGTTGATAGGGTATTATCTGATAAGGGCTTGGTGAGCATGGGCAGGTCGTCGATAATATATGAATCTCCGAACTTGGAAGAGACTAACCTGGCCTTGAGCTTGCCAGATTTGATATACCGACGAACGGTAACCATTGAGACCCCTAAAGCCTCGGCAGCCTCTCTTAATGTATAGCCGTTCATTAAGAACATTGTAACACCTGAGTCAATGTCCTTGGAATGGACTGATCAGTCTGACTAGGGGTGTCGTATAACCATATTAACCAGGGAAACAGAGAGTGAGCCGTCAGGGACTCGAACCCTGGACACCCTGATTAAAAGTCAGGTGCTCTACCAACTGAGCTAACGGCCCATAACTTTGTGAAACTATGTGCAGCCTATTTTTCTACTGTCAGGATATTGGAAATATAGATAGCGAAAGCAGGGTGAATGTCGCAAATAAATCCCCCGTCAACTGCCTCTACAGAGAAGGTTACCCTGTTTGGCTTCCTGAGGGGATCGCCAAATTTATTAAGCCCCATTTCATCCCAGGGCATATTGTGGCCCAATATTTCCAACAGGCCCTTAACATCCCTCGGGTCTTCTACTATCACTTCGAAAGGAAGCTGATGTGCTAACCCTGCCAATTGTTTATTATTTAGCTTTATCCTCATTTTCTAATTTGGCTATCACCACAGCGGGTGATGGGATTCGAACCCACGACGTCTTGCTTGGGAAGCAAGCACTCTACCGCTGAGTTACACCCGCAATTAACTATATTATCAGGCGGGAGGGGCAATAATGTCAAGGACGGATTACTCTGGTGGTATAAGTGTCAACAGTTTCTTGGCAATTTTGGGATATTTGGCAATAAAAAGTAGTGCATCCTCCACCAGTGGTTTTTGCGCTTCCACGTTAGCATACCTTGCTAGTTCCAGAATCTCTTCAGCTTGCCTGGCATCTTCAAACGACACCTCCATCTGGCCCATTATATGCCTGAAGCCTGATATCCCGGTATATTGCCCTGAGCATATCTCTCTGCCGGTCTCTACAAGCTCCGGTTCACCTCTACCCACTTCGTCGAAGCTGTATAGCTCGTAGTTCTCGGGGTCTTTCAATACTCCGTCAGCGTGAATACCAGAGCTGTGAGCAAAGGCATTGGCTCCAACGCCAGGCTGGTTTATAGGAATGGGGACATCAAAAGCATAGCTGGCGAATTTGCTTACTTTCCAGGCCTTTGTCAGGTCTATGGGTTTTCCCAGTTGATATTTTTTAGCGAATCCCTTGGATTTAGTGGCAGCTAAAACTGTGGCTACAAGGTCAGCATTGCCGGCTCTTTCTCCAATTCCATTGACGGTAGTGTTGATGTAAGCATCTTGTCCACCGTCTATAGCCCCTTTAGCCCCGGCAAGGGAATTAGCCACAGCCATTCCTAAGTCGCCATGGCAGTGGAGTTCGATAGGTATTCCGACATCCTCCGCCAGAGTTTTGGTGCTCTCGTAAATGGTAAATGCGTTGTCATAGCCCAGGGTATCACAATACCTGAGTCGGTCAGCCCCGTGTTCCTTGGCTGCCAAGCCGAATCTAACTAAAAAATCTATTTTAGTTCTGGAGGCATCCTCGGCATTTATACCTATGCTTTCAGCTCCATGTGCACGAGCCGCTTCTAGAGCATCGACCATCATATCTACAATATCTTCTCGGCTCTTTGTACCACTAAATTTGCCTCGAAGCATTTGGGCCGACGTGGAAATAGAGATATTAAGGTGCTTAATCTTAGGGACAAGCTTGAAGGCTTTGTCCACATCAGCAACAACTGCCCTTATCCACCCTCCCAACCGGATGGGTTGCAGGACTCCCATGTCAGCTAACTCCAGGTTCGCCTGGAGGTAAAACGATTCGTGTCTCGTCGTAGGAAAACCAAATTCAGACTGGAAGACACCCATTTCGTTGAGGTACATGTTTATCATGGTCTTTTCCAGCTTGGACAGACCGAGGTTTGCGGTTTGAACGCCGTCGCGATTGGTAACATCTATGAAATAAATCCTGGCCATCTTTGCCTCCCCAGATGGATAAACTGGATAAGGATACCATTATTCTTGCAGGTTATCAAATTTTGACTCTGTTAATGTTCTATGATTTTAGCTATCTCAGAAAATCTAACCTGACTGCACCTGTGTGGCATCTTTTTATCCTCGTCTTCTAGCGTAGTTTAAGGCTTCCTTTGTTTCCATCCTTTAGATTATACTAACGGTGATGATAGCTAGAACAATAGAATGGCTCGACGGCAAGCTAAGGATACTAGATCAGAGCAAGCTTCCCCGGGAGCAAATCTTTGCCGACCTGGATAATTACCACGATGTAGTTCTGGCTATTAAGGAAATGAGGGTTCGCGGGGCGCCAGCCATTGGGGTTGCTGCTGCCTACGGCATAGCTTTGGGGGCATCAGGTATCAAAACAGCAAGCAAGGATGAATTTCTCGCTCAATTGCAGCAGGTTATGCAAACTTTTGCCGCCTCCAGGCCTACCGCGGTCAACCTTTTTCAAGCTGTCAACAGGATGAAGAAAGCTGTCAGGGGAGATGGCGTTATTGAAATAAAAAATTCGCTTATCAATGAAGCAAAGCGGATTCACCAGGAAGAAGTAACCGCAACCAAGCAGCTCAGCCAGCTAGGAACTGAGCTCATTAAAGATGGTTTCACTCTGCTTACCCATTGTAATGCCGGTCCTTTAGCCACCGCCGGCTATGGCACTGCCCTGGGTGTAATCAAAGCCGCTAAAGAACAGGGAAAGAAAGTGAGCGTCTTTGCCACGGAAACTCGTCCCCTTCTCCAGGGAGCCAGGCTCACTACCTGGGAACTAAGGCAAGAGGGCATCCCTGTAACTTTGATTACCGATTCCATGGCTGGCTATTTTATGCAGCAGGGGAAGATAGACTGTGTCATTGTTGGCGCCGACAGGATTGCTGCCAATGGCGATGTCGCTAATAAAATTGGCACCTATACTCTGGCAGTACTGGCTAAAGAAAATAAAATCCCCTTTTATGTCGCTGCTCCCACGAGCAGTATTGACATTTCCTTAAGCTCGGGAGACAAAATCCCAATTGAAGAGCGAAGCCCTGAGGAGGTGACTCATATCCAGGGGGTACCCATTGCTACCGAAGGCATAAGAGCAGCCAATCCTGCCTTCGACGTCACTCCCCATAGTTATATAACTGCCATAATCACCGAGAAGGGCATAATAAGGGAGCCTTACGCAGAAGGACTAAAAGGGATAGGTTCCGGATTTTCGTAGTTGCTTGATTCATTAAGTGAATTCGTTTTTTGTCATTGCGAGCGAAGCGTGGCAATCTCAATGGCTCCACGAGGTTGCTTCGTTGCTACGCTCCTCGCAACGACAGAGGGGAGTGGGTTGTTTCGGTTGACTTCGTCAGTCTCGCAATGACAAAAAAGGGCGCCCAATAAATTGGGCAACCATATTTTTGAACAGCCTCGGAGTTTAAGGACATGCTTTTGTGGCGAAATCCTTGCTAGAGATAGATACCTTTATATGAGGGTAAGATATACTTAGGCTAGCTGGCCCTATTTATACGGCTTTTTCTACTGCCAGAGTCATCTGGCAAACCGGGTCAAAGTCGTTTGCGCATCTTTATATGTTTGATGCCGGCTTCCCGAAAAGGCGAGCCAAATTCGTCAAAGCCGCATAACTTATAGAAGGGAACGACTTCAAGTTGGGCGTGGATAATTACTTGCTGCACCTGTTTATCCTTCCATACTGCATCCAGGAACAAAAGTATTTCCTTTCCGATGCCTTTACGGCGGTAATGTTTTAAGATAGCCATTCTCTCCAGCTTGGCCTGGTTGTCGGCCAAAAATTGAACCCTGGCGCTACCGATAACTCTCTCTCCATCTTTGACCACCATGTGCAGCGCTTTCCTGTCGTGCCCATCGAACACCAGGTCCTCTGAGATGCCTTGCTCCCTGACAAACACCTGCCTCCTCACCTCGAAGGCCTCTTGCAACTCGACATCGCCTGTCACCAGTTTATAGCCAAATTTGCTCATGGAGATATAGATAGAATGCCTTGGTTCGCCTGATTATAAATCTGAAATACCGACGACGTTGCCAGGGCGAAGCAGAACGCTATCATCAGCGAATTCTTCTCCGCTGGCCCGTTCGAAAGCCACGACGAGGTCATTGATGCTGAGATCGGCCTTCTGCTCATGGTTCATGTCAACCACTATTCTACCTTTATGCATCATAATCAGTCGATTACCATGGCGAAGAGCCAGTTCCATATTGTGAGTAACCATGATAGTGGTCATCTTCTCCCGTGTTACGAGCATTTCGGTTAAATCGAGTACTATCTGGGCTGTCCTGGGGTCCAGCGTGGCTATATGCTCGTCAAGTAGTAATATTGCTGGTTTACTCAAATTAGCCATTACCAGCGCCAGCGCCTGCCTTTGACCTCCCGAAAGCGTACCTACCAGAGCATTGAGTCTCTTCTCCAGCCCCAGTCCCAGCGGAGTCAGGGCGGCACGGAACAACTCTCTACGCTGTTTATTAGCGGCGACTCGTAATCCTCTTGGCTGCCCACGCAACAAGGCCATGGCCATGTTTTCTTCTATTGTCATCTTGGCGGCGGTGCCTACGTGAGGGTCCTGATAAACCCGACCGACAAATTTGGCGCATCTGTATTCACACAGCCTGGTAATATTCCGTCCATTAAGAATAATCTCACCACGTTCTGGCGGGTATACGCCGGCAATTACATTAAGCAAGGTAGTTTTTCCAGCCCCGTTGCTACCAATGATGGCGATGTAGTCCCCACTGTTAACATCCAGGTCGATTTTATCCAGTGCTCTAACCTCATCTACAGTGCCTTTAGAGAATATTTTGCTTATTCTCTTAAGCTTGAGCAAACTCTTATTCTCACTCATCGGAGTTATCATTTTACCACCGTGGCGCCGGTGGCAGCCACTCCCGCCGTATCCTCTTCTGCACGTACGGAACTGCTAGAGCTATGATCACTATTACTGCCGTAATAAGCTTCAAGTCACCCGGAGCCATGCCCGCCCTGAGAGCAAGACTCAGGACCAGACGGTAGACGAAAGTGCCGCCCAGCGTTGCCAGCAGGAGCCTGGCCACGCCCTTGGGCCGAAATAGCGCCTCGCCGATTATCACTGAGGCTAAGCCTATTATGATCATTCCTACCCCCATGTTGACATCAACAAAGCCCTGTCCTTGAGCTACTACTCCGCCGGAAAAGGCAACGAGTCCGTTAGCGATGGACACCCCGAGTATGGTCGTCTTGTCAGTGTCTACCCCGGCACCACGCACCATCTGCTCGTTGTCGCCTGTTGCCCTCAATGCCAGCCCGATCTCGGTACGCAAAAACCAGTTCAAGGCGAAAAAAACTATCGCTGCCAGCACTCCGGCAACCACGAGCTGATATACAAGACGAGTTTCCAGCCCCGGCAATTGAGAAGCTAGAGAAAAGATGGTTACCTCGCGAAGAAGGGGAAGATTGGGTCGCCCCATAATTCGCAGATTTATAGAGTAGAGGCCGACCATCACAAGAATGCTAGCCAGCAGGGCTGGTACCCTTAACTTGGTGTTGAGCAACGATGTTACCAGACCGGCACATAAGCCTGCTCCGAGGGCAGCCAGTGTTGCCAGGAATGGATTCACACCGTATATGATAAGCACGGCGGCAATAGCCGCCCCCAGAACAAAGCTACCATCCACAGTAAGGTCGGGAAAAGCAAGCACACGGAAGGTAAGATAGACACCTACAGCTACAAAGCCAAATACCAGCCCCTCATATAGGGAAAAGCTCAGCAAACGCCCCACGGCGGCAGGATCCAACAGTTACAAACCTCCGGACTGTATCATCTCGATTACCCTGATATCGCCATCCGGCTGCTTCCCATTAGTGCTGCCCAAGCAACCGGATGGCGAGACAAGAATCCAGATTCTTTTTCTTATTAGTCTGTTACCACTTCGTCTGCCATATCAATTATCCACTCAGGAATGGTTACCCCTTGTCTTTCGGCTTCCTGGGGGTACACGTAAAGGAGATTCATTGGTACTATTTGAACCGGCATTGTAGCCGGGTTCGCGCCCTCCAGCAGTATTTCCGCTGCCATCTCACCGCTTGCATAGCCGACATCGTAGTAGTCCATGCCCCAGGCCCCAAGTGCTCCTGCCTCAACTGTGGACACGTCGGCGGCAAAAAGAGGTATGTCATTGTCCTCGCAAGGTCCTACCAGGCCCGCTATACCAGCCACGACTGTATTGTCAGTTGGGATCCATATAGCATCCACCTCAGCGTCCACAAGTGACTGCGCTGCAGCGGGAATGTCCGCACCAGTGCTTACCGTAGCCTCAACCACCGTGACGTTGCCTGTCAGACCAAGGTCGTCGAGTGCCTCGACAAGCTGCACGTCCACCTGGTACACCGAGTTCGGTTCGCCAGCATTGTACATTACGCCCAGTTTACTAAGTGTGAGGTTATTGGCCTCAAAAATGTCCAGGATCAATTGTATCTGGGGTGTAACGGGAGCATAATCGCTGACCCCGGTCACCTGTCCGCCCGGCACAGTCCAGTTATTAACTACCCCTGCGTCTACCGGCTCGGTAACCGAGTTAAAGACCACCGGTATATCTGTCCCCTCAACGGCGGTCGCCGCTGCGATAACGCACGGCGTGGCTATAGCACATATCAGATCCACGCCCTGGGCAACAAAGTAGTCGGCGATCGTGTAGCACACATCCATACTACCTGCAGCGTTGCTTTCGGTAAATACGACGTCGCCTTCAGTGAGATTCTCAGCTGCCAAAGCAGCCTTGAAGGCATCCTTGAAGCCTTCACGCGCACTATCCAGAGCAGGGTGGCTAAGTATCTGAAATATGCCAATTTTATATTCAGGTTCCTCTGCTACATCGCAGCCACTTACAAGTACTAACGTTAGAGTCAGTACAACCACCATGAAAACACTACCAACTAGCTTTAAGATTCTCTTATTTTTCATTCAATCCAAGACCTCCTTTCAGTATTTATAACTATTCAACTTACAATCATTAACTACATCTACACCTCCTCAATATAACAATTTACTAAACGAAATTCCTCAATAGATGGCATCTTCAACTTTGCCATATACCAGCTCTGTCGGTGTTTTATCCACCCTCTTCGCTTCATCAAGCAGTTTTCTCAGGTTATCCTCTGCAGATTAGCTCATCCGGGGCTTTATTTTAGCAAAAGACGCTTCTTTCCCGAATATATGCCCTGCCCAACCGGTGAGAACCCCAGTAACATTATACGCTCACTCGACGACAAAGAGAATACCTGCCCTCGCCAACTGCCTGGCTATCTCTATCTCCCACTCCTGACCTGTGGCTTTGATCTGGTTATTAGCCAGCCCCATTATGATATCAAACTTGAGTTTGCACATCATATCCTCAGTTATTATGCCTCCAGTAATAGCCCTGGTGCATCTTTCTCGAATAATATATGATAAAAATCAATGTGAATTTGTCTTTTTACCCGTTATAGAAGACTTCCAGGGTAGTTAATCCTTCCTCTGCTAATACACTCGCTATCAGGTGATTTCATAACATAAGGTGTGGGCGAAAGCTTGCCACGGCTGTATTCTCCGCGAATATTCTATCGTACATAATAACGTAACCACACAGCTCTCTCAAACTTATATAGCTGCTTTACCTTTTAGGAGTTGCGGTGCTAAAATTGATATGAAGAGTAGCAATGTCAGGACATTCTAAGTGGTCGCAGATTAAGCGGCAGAAGGAAGTAACTGATGCCAGGCGCGGGCAGTTATTTACCAAGCTTGCTCGAGAAATCATAGTTGCAGTGCGACAAGGTGGAGCTAATTCAGAAAGTAATTTCCAGTTACGTTTAGCAGTACAGAAAGCCCGTGATAATAACATGCCTTTGGAGAATATCGAGAGAGCCATAAAGCGGGGTAGTGGTGAAGCCGGGGAAGCTGCCTTAATTGAGATGAAACTCGAAGGCTATGGGCCAAGCGGGATAGCAGTTTTGGTGGAAGCCTTGACCGATAACCGTAATCGCACCATTCAGGATGTGCGCCGTCTCTTCACCCGTCACGGTAGTAATCTTGGTGAGAGTGGTTGTGTCTCCTGGCTCTTTGAGAGTAGAGGAGTGATCACTGTAGAAAGCAATGCCTCAGATGCCGAAGGAATAGCGCTACGAGCTATCGATGCCGGGGCTGAAGATGTTAAGACCGAAAAGGATTATGTGGAAATTTACACGCAACCTCAGGATTTAGAAAAAGTAAGACAGGTTATTGAAGAGAAAGAACATGTGATTTCGGCGGAGCTCTCGCTAGCACCTCAAACTACAGTGTTGCTGGAGGAAAATAAAGCAGTTCAGGCCCTGAATTTCCTCGATGAGCTAGAAGGATTAGACGATGTACAGCGTGTTTTCTCCAATATCGATTTTTCCGAGGCTACTTTAGAAAAGCTGCGCAATTGAACCTAATATGTGCATTCTAGGCGTTGACCCTGGCACTATAAATTTAGGCTACGGTGTAGTAGATGGCGAAGAGGAAATGCATATGGTAGATTGCGGAGTAATCAAACTCCCATCCCGGCTTCCTATGGAGGAAAGACTGCGCTCTCTTTACAATGAATTAAGCAAAATTATCGCCAAGCATAAACCAAGCGAAGTAGCCATTGAAGAGCCCTTTATCGGCCGCAACGTAAGGTCAGCGTTCGCTATTGGCAGAGCACAAGCTATAGCTATCCTGGCAGCGGTCAACCAGGGATTGCCCGTCTACTATTACTCACCAGCCAAAGTAAAGCAGCAAATAACCAGCTATGGGCAAAGCGATAAACAGCAGGTTCAAGAAATGGTAAGAGTCCAGCTCAGGCTCTCTGAGCTACCTCAGCCCAGCGATGCTGCGGATGCCCTGGCTGTAGCCATGTGCCACATTCAGCAGAGGCGCCTTAATCAATGGCTCACTGAACATACGCCGAAATGATAGCTACATTAGAAGGAATACTGGAATCTCGTGGTAACGACTCCCTTATCATTAATGTCGGCGGAATAGGTTTTCGGGTATATGTCTCCGGCTCAACTTTAAGCAAATTAGGAGCTGTTAAAGGCAAGGTCTCCCTCTATACCCATCTCCATGTTAGAGAGGATAATGTTTCTCTTTACGGTTTTGCCTCAAGCGAGGAATTAGCTCTGTTCAAAAACCTTATTTCCGTCTCAGGAGTGGGCTCTAAGGTGGCTTTAGCCCTGCTCTCGGCTTTGAATCCTGAACAACTTGTCATGGCTATAACCAGCGGCGATGTCGACCTCATCAGCCAGGCGCCTGGCATCGGTAAGAAGATGGCCAGCCGCCTTGTCGTTGAACTCAGAGGCAAGCTGGAAAAAGAATGGAAAGAGGTAGCCCTGCCCTTGGCCCCGGAGAGTGCCGATGTCATAGCTGCTTTAACTGGCTTGGGCTACTCTTTAACGGAAGCCACCAAGGCTATCTCTAAGCTTCCAGATTCTGAGGAGCTAAGCTTAGAAGAGAAGATTAAAATGGCGCTGCAACAGATGGCAGGAGGATAGGCTGACCATAGTGGAACCAACCAGGAAAAACAAAAATGGCTCTTCTTTTAGCCTTGCCGGGGCATGATATAATGAAGTACCACTTTTTAATTTTCTTGCCAGAGAAAGCAAGGAAGCGGATTTAGCTGAGATGGCATTGCCGAATATGACCATATTTTTCAATTATAAAAATTATAAATTGGAGAAGAAACTATGAAGTTTGTGAAATGGTTTGAAGAGATTGGAGCAAAAGACGTAGCTTTAGTGGGTGGAAAAAACGCGTCTCTGGGTGAAATGGTAAGAAACCTGGGTAAGAAAGGGGTAAATGTACCCTCCGGATTTGCCATTACTGCCGAGGCATATAAGTATGTGATAGAGAAAGCAGGTATAGACCAGAAAATCAAGGAAACTTTAGCGGACCTGGATACACGTGATATTGAGAATTTGGCAGACAGGGGCGAGAAGTTGAGGAATCTGATAGAACATTCTCGTTGCCCTAAGGAATTGGAAGAGGAAATAAGAGTTGCCTATCGAGAGATGGAAAAGAGATATGGGAAAAACGTCGATGTTGCTGTAAGAAGCAGTGCCACTGCCGAAGATTTACCGACAGCCTCATTTGCCGGGCAGCAGACGAGTTATTTGAACGTGCGTGGAGAGGGCGACCTACTGGAAAGGGTAATGGACTGCTTTGCGTCTTTGTTCACGAACCGGGCGATCTCTTACCGGGTGGATAAAGGATTTGACCATCTCAGTGTTTATCTCTCGGTGGGGGTGCAGAAGATGGTCCGCTCTGATTTAGCCTGCTCCGGCGTCATGTTTTCCATAGACACGGAATCGGGCTTCAAGGATGTGGTTTACATAACTGCTGCCTATGGTCTGGGAGAGAATGTGGTGCAGGGGATTGTAAATCCGGACCAGTTTTACGTTTTCAAGCCCACTCTAAAAGAAGGGTTCAGGCCAATTGTGGAAAAGAAGCTGGGGACGAAGGAGAAGAAATTGATCTACATGAGACATGGGTCTGGAGCGGAGCAGAAAAAGACCAAGGTTGAAGAGCAAAGACAGTTCGCACTAAATGACGATGAGATCCTGCTTCTTGCCAGGTGGGCTTGCATCATAGAGGAACATTATGGCCTGCCCATGGATATTGAATGGGCAAAGGATGGGATAACCGGGGAACTTTTTATAGTCCAAGCCAGGCCAGAGACAGTGCATTCACAAATGGACTTAGCTATACTTAGGACTTACGTGCTTGAAGAAAAAGGGAAGTTACTGCTCAAAGGAGAATCGGTGGGTGCAAAGATAGGGCAGGGCGAAGTGAAGGTAATAGAAGACAGTGATGAAATCTACAAATTCAAGAGCGGTCAGGTTTTGGTCACTGATATGACAGACCCCGACTGGCAGCCAATAATGAAGATTGCCAGTGCCATAATTACAAACAAAGGTGGCAGGACCTGCCATGCAGCCATCGTTAGTCGTGAGCTCGGGGTACCCTGTGTAATTAGCACCGGCAATGGGACCGAAGTCTTGAAGGGGACAAAAGAGGTCACGATAGATTGCTCAGGGGGCGGGGGTAGAATATATGAAGGCAAATTGAAATACAGGATAGATGAGGTAGAGGTAAGCAAGATTCCCAGACCCGACACCAGAATAATGATGAACTTTGGCATTCCCGATGGTGCATTCATTCAAAGTCGAATTCCCAATGACGGTGTGGGTTTAGCCCGGGAAGAGTTCATTATCAACTCTTACATCGGCATTCATCCCATGGCGTTGATAGATTATGATAAGTTGAAGAAGGCAGCGAGCAAGGATGAGAAGTTAGCAAAGGTAATCAAAGAGATAGATGAGAAGAGTGCAACATATGAGGACAAGAGAGAGTTTTTCATTGATAACTTAGCCATGGGGATAGCGAAAATAGCGGCGGGGTTTTATCCCAGCGAGGTCATCGTTCGGTTTTCCGACTTTAAGACAAATGAGTATGCCAATTTAACCGGGGGGTATCTTTACGAACCGAAAGAAAGTAATCCCATGATTGGCTGGAGGGGAGCATCTCGCTATTATGATGAGAAGTTTAAGCCCGCTTTTGGTTTGGAATGTCAGGCGATAAAGAAAGTAAGGGATGAGATGGGGTTGACAAATGTGAAGGTGATGGTTCCTTTTTGCCGGACGCCGGAAGAAGGAAGGAAGGTAATAGAAGCCATGGGAGAGTTTGGCTTAAGGCGAGGAGAAAATGGGTTGGAAGTGTATGTGATGTGCGAGATACCGTCCAATGTGATTTTGGCTGAGGAATTCGCCGATGTGTTTGATGGATTCAGCATAGGGTCGAACGATTTAACGCAATTAACTCTTGGTTTAGATAGAGATTCAGAACTTGTGGCACACATATTTGATGAAAGAAATGAGGCAGTGAAGAGACTGGTGAAGCAAGTCATAGAGGTGGCACACAACCACAAACCGAGGAGGAAAATAGGGATATGCGGTCAGGCGCCGAGTGATTTTCCTGAATTTGCCGACTTTTTAATTGAGTGCGGCATAGATTCGATGTCTTTGAACCCGGATGTGGTACTGTCGACGAGGTTAAATATAGCAGAGGTAGAAAATAGGATAAAATCAAAAACCAAAAGAAGACGCGCGTGAGGATATGAGAGTGCCGTTGCGATAAATTAAGGATTTTGCCTTGACTTGCTACATTATAGTGATTCCATGGGTAACAAACCTAATATACGTGAGCAGACAGAGAAGAAGGAAGAAGTCCTTTCCCCTTATGCCGTTAAGAGTAAATTCAGTCGTGGTCGGCTGAAGTGGGAGGAACCATGCCCCATAAGAACCAGTTTTCAGCGTGATCGTGACCGTATCATCTATTCTAAGGCTTTCCGTCGGCTAAAACATAAGACACAGGTTTTTATTGCTCCCTTGGGTGACCATTATGTCACCAGGCTTACTCACACTCTGGAAGTATCCCAAATAGCCAGAACTATAGCTCGAGCTTTAAATCTCAACGAAGACCTCGCTGAGGCTATCGCTCTCGGACATGATTTAGGGCATACGCCTTTTGGTCATATAGGAGAGGAGGTCCTGAACGAGTTGTATCACGGTGGCTTCAAGCATAATGAGCAAAGCTTACGGGTGGTCGATTTATTGGAAAAGGAAGGACAGGGGCTAAATCTTACCTGGGAAGTGCGAGATGGCATCCTCAATCATTCCAAGGGACAAGCTGAAATCTTAGGAGAGGGATGGGGAGATGCCAACACTTTAGAGGGCCAAATATGCAAGATAGCCGATATCGTGGCTTATGTTAACCACGACGTCGAAGATGCCATAAGAGCTGGCATTATCTCCCAGAATGATTTACCCAAGTCGGTAGTAGCAAATCTGGGGCGTACGCATTCACAGCGAATTAATACCCTGGTTTGTGATATCATTGACTGCTCCTGGCCCGTTAGTGGCAATGGCGATTCACCCAAACCAACTATAGGCATGAGTCCTGAAGTCCTTGGAGCAACTAACATACTCCGCCAGTTTCTATTTGACAAAGTATATTATCCCAGCTTAGCTGGAGAAGAGGCAGTAAAGGCGGGAGAGGTATTGCGTCAGTTATATTCTCATTTCCTGAATCACGAGGATAGATTACCTCGAGAATTTGCCTCTTTGCCGGATAACAAGGAGCGCAAAGTTATTGATTACATTGCTGGAATGACCGATCAATATGCGCTAAGATTAGCTGAAGAGATATCTCAATGAGCGTAATCACAGAGGTAAAGCAGAGATTAGATATAGTGGATCTTGTCTCTGAGTATGTTACTCTTCAAAAAGCAGGGCGTAACTTCAAAGGCTTATGCCCCTTCCACAGTGAGAAACATCCTTCCTTTTTTGTCTTTCCTGAGCAACAAAGCTGGCATTGCTTTGGCGCCTGTGGGACTGGTGGCGATATCTTCTCTTTCATCATGAAAAAGGATGGCATTGATTTCGGTCAAGCTCTTCGTCTTTTAGCTCAAAGGGGGGGCATAACCTTAAGCCCCCTTGAGGCGCCAGACAAGGCTGAGGATGAGAAGAAAGAGAGATTATTTCAGATTAATGAGGTAGCTACTGAATACTATCACCATCTACTTTCGAGCACTAAGGCAGGCGAGGCAGCGAGAAGCTATCTGGCAAGAAGAAAGGTCATGCCCGAGACTATCAGAGAGTTCCGTCTCGGTTTCAGTCCTGATGCCTGGGAAACCATTAAGAGTTACCTGCTGGGTAAAAGTTACGCAGAAAAGGAGCTAGTAGAAGCTGGTCTATTAATAGAGAAAGAGGAAGGAGGTAGTTACGATCGATTTCGCAACCGGCTGATGTTTCCTATATGTGATATCCAGGGTCGAGTCACTGGTTTCGGAGCTAGAGTTCTGGATGACTCCCTGCCTAAATATATCAACTCCCCCCAAACGCCGATTTTCGATAAGAGTAGCAGCTTGTATGGCATTGATAAGGCTAAATCTGCCATTAGAAAGAAAAACTTGGTAATAATCGTGGAGGGCTACATGGATGTTCTCACCGCTCACCAGCACGACTGGCAAAATGTAATTGGCTCAATGGGAACTTCTTTAACCGGGAAGCAGGTGGAAGGCATTAAAAGATTAACCAATAACATAACCCTGGCACTCGATGCCGATCTTGCCGGAGAAGAAGCTACCTTGCGAGGCAAAGCGATATTAGCTTACTCTAATGCTGAAGCAAATGTCATTTTATTACCTTCAGACAAAGACCCAGACGAAGTAATAAGAGAGAACACTGCTCTCTGGCAGAAACTAGTGGAACAAGCTATGCCCATTCTAGACTTCGCCTTTCAATCTGTAATAAGCAAAGTCGATATCAATAAAGCTAAGGACAAATCCCTGGCTGTACAAAAGCTCCTGCCCTCAATTTATGAGATAAAGGATCCCCAACAAAAATTCCATTATGTAGAGAAACTGGCTCGCGCACTAAAAATCAAAACGTCGGACGTAGAAGCTGCCTTGCAGAAATTAAAGACCGCCAGGGAAAGGCCTCAACTTAGCAAGCCAACAGAACAATCTCGCCTTGTCCGCCAGTTTGTATCCAGTCGTGTTGAAGAGGATTGCCTGGCACTTCTCCTTCAGTACCCAGAGCTTCGTCCTTTGGCTGGAGAGCTATCACCAGAACACTTCGAATCCACGGAAAATCGGGAGGTCTTTGTCAAATGGCAACATTCTTCTGATATCTCGGACCTTGAAAGTAAACTTGACACTGGTCTACTAGAATATTTATACTACTTGGTTAAAAAAATTTTCCCGCCAGCCATACAGGAAAGCGAGCAAAAACGACACCGTGCTTTAGGCGATTGTATTCTCCGTCTATGGGAGGAGTTATCCCGGAAATCAGAAACTGAGAAGGAGGCGATGCTTGAGATTGAGAGGGAAAAGGGTGGTATAAGCTCAGAGTTGTCCAAACTAGAGGAACAAGGAATAAATTCCGGGCAACAACTTCAGGACGTCTTTGTTAAAAAAGGGAAAAAACCGTGGGTTCAATGAAAGAAGAAAACATCAACCTGGATAGTGATGAGGAAGAGGCTGAAAGCTTACTCAGCGATGAATCCGAAGTTGAGGATGTCAGCACCTCAGCCGAGGAAGGTGAAGAAAAAGAAGAAAGTGAGGAATTCACCGCTGAACAAACTGAGGAGATCAGGCCTCCGCCGCCACTAGGGGAATATGAGGTAATTGACGACTCAGCTCGTATGTATCTTCAGGAAATCGGCAGAGTGCCACTTCTCAATGTCCGTGAAGAGAGGTTACTATGCCGGAGGATAGAGCTGGGCAGAAGCTTAGAAAGAATCGAAGACAACCACTTCAGGAAATACAAGAAATTCCCTTCACTCGTTGATATAGTTATTCACCTAATTTCTCAATTATCCAAGGCATACCAGGTTGTTCAGATTGTCGAAGAACATGTTGGTATCGATCCTTCCAGCAATGTGGTGGAGACGATCAGGAATCCTAAATTTCGCTCCGCCATTGATGCTGTTATAGACCCAGCGTTAATAGCGGCAACTGCTAAAGGGATAGACAAAGTGACCACTGCAGCCGAAGAAGCCATAGTAAATCTTTCCATAAACAGTCAACTTCTGCCCCCGCAGTTGCTAGAGTTCCTGGCTAGAGATAAAACTTCATGGCAAAAACTAAAGACTCTCCTGACTGATGACAGTTTCCTATCCCAGATTGATTCTCATGGCAGTGAGTTCAAAGCTTACTTTGAACAAATAAAGACTGAAGCAAAAGCATCAGAAAAGCACCTCACTGAGGCAAACCTACGCCTGGTGGTGAGCATAGCCAAGAAATACATCGGGCATGGCATGCCTCTCCTCGAGCTTATCCAGGAAGGGAATATTGGCCTTATCCGAGCTGTGGATAAGTTTCAGTATAGAAAAGGCTACAAGTTCAGCACCTATGCCACCTGGTGGATTAGGCAAGGTATCACTAGATCTATAGCTGACCAATCCCGTGCCATTCGCATTCCGGTACACATGGTAGAGACAATTAACAAGCTATTACGCACAATGCGGCAGTTAGTTCAAGAACTTGGACGCGAACCAAGTTACGAAGAAATTGGCAGCAGCCTAAGTATGTCACCAGAAAGAGTGGAGGAGGTCATGGCCTTGTTTTTCCGTGAGCCAATATCGCTAGACATGCCCATTGGCGAAGATGCTGATAGCCGTCTAGGCGACCTTGTTGAAGATCATGCCAGTTTAGCGCCAACTGAAGCCACTTCACAGCAGCTACTCAAAGAACAAATAGATAAAGTACTTGGTGAACTTACCGAGCGCGAAAAAAGGGTTCTGCAGCTTAGATTTGGCCTCAAAGACGGACATGCTCGAACTCTGGAAGAGGTGGGTAGAGAATTCAATGTAACTCGAGAAAGAATACGACAGATTGAAGGCAAGGCTCTGCGCAAGTTACGTCATCCCATCCGCAGTCGAAAGCTCAAAGGCTATCTAGACTGATTTCACCTTAAGGGAATATCAAACATAGTACCCATCTTTTTAGGTAACTTGCCTCGCGTTAGTGACTTAGTCAACTTTTGTATCTCACGAAACTGATTAAGAAGTTGATTAACGTCTTTGGATGTGGTGCCACTTCCTCGAGCAATACGGCTTCGCCGTCTGCCATCAACAATGGCTGGATTACGCCTTTCTTCGTAAGTCATAGACAGGATAATAGCCTCTATCTTCTTTAATTGTTTCTCACCTTCGTCATCTGGCAAATAAGGAGTGAATTTGGAGAAGCCCGGTATCATTTCTACCAGTCGCCCTAAAGAACCCATCCTGTGAATTTGACGCATTTGATTGAGGAGATCATCAAGGTCAAAATCCCCGCTGCGCATTTTTCTTTCCAAATTCTTGGCCTGTTGCTGGTCAAATGTTGTCTCAGCTCGCTCGATGAAGGTGAGCATATCTCCCATACCCAAAATGCGAGATGCTAAACGGTCGGGATAAAATACCTCCAAGGCATCCATCTTCTCACCCGTGCCCAGGTATTTTATGGGCACTCCGGTAACAAATCTAATAGAGAGAGCAGCTCCACCTCGGGCATCTCCATCCATCTTCGTCAGGATGAGTCCCGTGAGCCCGATTCGACTGTGAAATTCCTGAGCCACTCTTACGGCATCCTGCCCAATCATAGCATCTACCGTAAGTAATACTTCTGAAGGCTGTACCAGGGATTTGATATCAGCCAATTCCTTCATCATGGCTTCGTCAATATGCAGGCGCCCTTGAGTATCTACTATAACCCAGGTCGACCCCCCTTCCTTAGCTTGCTTTAGAGCATGCTGGCAAATTGTGGTTGATGCTACATTATCATCCTCACTATATACCGGTATATCGTGTTGCTCACCCAGTAATTTGAGTTGTTCAATAGCAGCAGGTCGGCGGGTATCAGCAGCTACCACTAAAGGGCGCTGCCCTAAATGTTTGAGCTGAACAGCTAGCTTCACCGCTGTAGTGGTCTTACCGGAGCCCTGTAATCCTACGAGCAAAGCGACCGCTGGTGAGTCAGTAACCGAAGCTAAACGGCCAGGCTCTCCACCCAAGATAGCGATCAATTCTTCATTTACAATCTTGATAATCTGCTGGGCTGGTGTTAGGCTGCGCAATACTTCGGAGCCAAGAGCACGCTCTCGCACCTTGGACAGGAATTCCTTGACCACCTTAAAATTTACATCTGCTTCCAGAAGCGCCAGCCGTACCTGGCGTAAAGCATCGTCGATGTCCCCTTCACTAAGCTTGCCTTTCCTGCCAAGCTTATCAAATACAGCGGTCAACTTTTGGGTCAAGACTTCAAGCATATTAGCCCCCAGCGCATTTTATTCTTAGCTAAGTCCCGTAGTCAACTCGTTTTGCCATGTCCAGAATTTTTCATCTCAAACTAAGAATCCTATTGCACTTAACCCAGAATCAGCATACTATGTAGGTTTAATGGAATATCTTTGGGCACCATGGCGAATAGAATATATACAAAGAGCCACAGAAAGCGGCTGTATCTTATGCCAGAAACCCCGGGAAAATAACGATGAGGCAAATTTTATCCTTTATCGTGGCCAGCACAATTTTATAATCCTGAACGCCTTCCCCTATAATCCAGGGCATTTAATGGTCGCCCCCTATCGGCATATAGCAAATTTACAGGATTTAACCGATGAAGAAATAAAGGAGCACTCTGACATTATCAAGAAGAGCTTAGAACTTTTAAAAGAGGTAATGAAGCCAACTGGCTTCAATATCGGCTTAAATCTGGGCAAAGTTGCCGGAGCCGGGATAGCGGAGCACCTCCATACTCATATAGTCCCCAGGTGGCAAGGTGACACTAACTTTATGCCGGTGTTGTCTGATACCAAAGTCATACCGGAGGCCTTGAGTGGCACATATCGAAAGCTAAGAGCGAAGTTATAAAAATAGTTGCCAAATTTTATTGAGACCGTTCAGTTACCCTCCTTATAGCCAAGACAATTCCTTTAACTTAGAGACTTCGTTAAAATGACGCCACAGCAAGATAGCTGCGCAAACAGTAATTCAAAAATATAAAGGGAGTTGTCGTGTACTTCATCATTCTCCTGGGGATTGTTAGCCTGTTCGGGGATGTAACCTACGAAGGAGCTAGGAGCGTTACCGGACCTTATTTGGCTACGCTGGGGGCGAGTGCCAGTATTGTTGGTTTGGTAGCTGGCATCGGCGAATTCGTTGGCTATGCTCTGCGCCTTGCCTCTGGCTATCTTGTCGATCGCACTAAAGCATATTGGCTTTTGACCTTTATCGGTTATGGACTGCTCCTTTCCATTCCTTTGCTGGCATTTGCCGGCTATTGGCAGCTTGCTGTTGTGCTTATCATTTTGGAACGGATGGGGAAAGCAATAAGAAGTCCAGCAAGAGATACCATGCTTTCCTATGCTACAAAAGAGGTGGGGAGAGGCTGGGGGTTTGCTGTTCACGAAGCATTGGACCAGGTTGGCGCTGTCATTGGTCCTGTTGTCTTTTCCCTTGTTTTCCTGTTCCATGGTGGTTATCGTGAAGGTTTTACCCTGTTATGGATACCTGCTTTGCTAACCCTGGCTGTTCTTGCCCTAGCCAGGAAGAAAGTCCCTTCACCACAGAGACTTGAAGCTCCTGAAGAAACAGGCAGGCAAGACATCAAAGGTAAACTCCCCAGAGTTTTCTGGCTCTACACTGTATTTACTTTGTTTTCCGTGGCCGGATTTGCCAATTTCCAGTTAATTTCCTACCATCTCAAAGTCCAATCTATTGTCCCGGATGCTCAGATTCCCCTAATTTATGCCATTGCCATGGGTGTGGACGCCCTAGCAGCTCTTGTTGTCGGCAAAACATACGATAGAATTGGGCTTATATCATTATTGGCAGTCCCTTTGTTAACCTTGCCCATTCCCTTCCTTGCTTTTTCCTACAGCTACAGCCTGGTGCTAATTAGCATAATATTATGGGGTGTGGTCATGGGAATTCAGGAAACGATTATGCGTGCCGCAATCGCTGATTTAACCCCTATAGAGCGGAGAGGATTTGCCTACGGAATCTTCAATACGGCGTATGGAGCCGGCTGGTTTTTGGGAGGCGCCCTGATGGGGCGACTCTATGAGATTTCTCTCAACTACCTAATCCTGTTTGCCGTCGTCATGGAGCTAATCTCAATTCCGTTATTCTTCTTGGTTAGAAAAACAGCTTAGCCTTTTACCAGAATGAAAACTGGAAGGGAATCTCCAGAATCTGAATGGGATTTAAGAAGCGGGGTTGTTGACAGCTTAATTTCAGGTGGCTTGAGGATAGGAGCCAAGTATCTTAACGAAGGCAGCCTCTTGCTGTAGCTCTCTTATAGCTTCTTGGTAAACTTCGCCATCTAAGTGCCCCTCGAAATCGGCATAAAAAACATATTCCCAGGGCTTAGCTCGGCTCGGTCTGGACTCCAGTTTTGTTAGATTTATATTCCTCGTGGCGAAGATACCTAAAATTCTATATAGGGAACCAGGCTTATGTTCAGCAGCAAACACGAGAGAGGTCTTATTTCTCTGCGCGGGTTTAGCTTTCTGCTTTGAGATAGCCACGAATTTAGTGTAGTTGTTGACATTCGTCTCAATTTCCGGTGCCAGAATCTCCAGCCCATAAATATCGGCAGCTCTCTTGCTAGCTATGGCAGCACAGTTCTTCAACCTTTTCTCTTTTATCATTTTGGCACTGCCCGCGGTATCATAGATAGACATAATTTCGACATCCAGTTTGCTTAAAAATTCCGCACATTGAGCCAAGGCTTGAGGATGGGAGTAAATCGTTGTTATATCCGCCAACTTTTCTCCCGGCAGAGCCATCAGGCAATGGCTTACTTTGAGAATAGTTTCAGCAAATATATTGAGAGGATAAGCCAATAACAAATCGTAGGTCTCGTTGATACTCCCGGCTTGTGAGTTCTCCACAGGAACTACCCCAGATTCAACCTTATCCTGCGACACAAGTTCAAAAACCTCTTTCAGCCGGACACACGGTAAAAAATCAATATCCCCACCAAAAAGCTTTGCCGCAGCGTCCTCGCTGAAAGCGCCTCTTTCTCCTTGAAAAGCAACCTTGACCATAAACCTATTGCAAACTATAGCCTAAACCTCCTTTGAACTTCCACTGTAGCTTGATTAGCCCTTCCAAAAGCGAGGGAAAAATATCATAAAAACGGTAAACAATTCTAACCGCCCCAACCACATACAGATAATCAAGATGAACTTGGCTGCGCCAGGAAGCAAGGCATAATTCAAACTGGGACCCACTCCACCTAAACCAGGCCCCACATTCCCCAAAGTAGCAGCTACTGCTGAAATTGATGTCTCTAAATTCAGCCCCAGGAAACAAAGCACTACTGAAGCTGCAATAGCAACAAGAATATAGAGGAAGAGGAAAGAGATTATATCCCTGATTATTCCCTCCTGGAGGGGCTTTTGGTTAAGTTTCACCGGAATCACAGCTTTCGGGGAAATAGCCTTCCTCATCATTACCCCAGTATGTTTTATCAGGGTTAAAATCCGTACTACTTTTATTGCCCCGCCAGTAGAGCCACCACAGGCTCCGATGAACATCAAAGCCAGAAGCACTATTCTGGCGCCAGAGTGCCAGGAGCCGAAATCAGCAGTGACAAAGCCTGTGGTAGTCATGATTGAGATTGCCTGAAACATTCCATCTCTATATGAGTTAAAGCCTTGCGAAACTATCAATAGAAAGATAGCGGCCGCCAGAATAATCAAGTAAAGCCTGAACTCCTCGCCTTTGATTGCTTTCCAGTTTCCCCGTAAAACCTGATAGTGAAGTATGAAGCTCATGCCTGCCAGGAACATAAAGGCCATGATTATGTATTCTGCCAGGGGATTACCGTAGAACCCAATACTTGCTGTGGTGGGGGTAAATCCGCCCGTAGGTATAGTTGAGAAGGAGATGCAAATTGAGTCAAAGAGTGGGAGCCTGGCCAGAAAATAAAGAAGCGCTATTTCAGCCCCCGTAAAACCCACGTAAATCGTCCAGAGAAGCCTTGCAGTGGTTCTGAATCTGGGACGCAGCCTTTCGGGTAATGGCCCAGGAAACTCCCGGTCAAAGAGCTGAGAGCCTCCTACACCCAGTCTGGGTAGGATAGAAATAAAGAGAAGAATCACCCCCATCCCACCCAACCATTGAGTAAGGCTACGCCATAAGAGAGCGCTCTTCGGTAATTCTTCTACCACGTTTAGTATGGTAGCCCCGGTGGTAGTGAAGCCTGACATGGCCTCGAAAAAGGCATCGAGAAAACCCAACCCCAGAAATACGTAAGGGAGTGTACCAAGGAGGGGAATGAGAAGCCAGGTGAAAGCCACTATGGTAAAACCATCGGCACGCTCTATAACCTTCTCGGTTTTGAATCTAAATTCAAGGATTAGTCCGATACCGAGAGTGAGCAGTAGCGCATACAAGTAAACGTACCACTTCTCCTCGCCATAGTAAAGAGCGGTTACCAGGGGAACGATATAGGCTAAGGCGAAGTATTTTAGGAATGAGCCAATGATGTGTAGGGTTAATCTTACCCTTTGGCGAACCATCTATTCATTAATTCGGTCCCCTTTTTGGCAGATTCCCGATTCACAATGAGAGTCAGCCAATCTTTAGGCTGTATCTCCTTATCCTCACCCAGATATTTTCCCCCTCTTTGTACCACGAGGACCTTTACACCGTTTGGGATTGCTAGCCTAGAAACACTTTGCCCGACACATTTCATGCCCTCCTCAATCTCTATTTCGAAGATCTCTGCCCCTTCGAAAGAGATAAAATCTTTCACATAAGGCTGTGAAATCAGGCGATGGATGTGCTTGGCTGCTACTATGTCCGGGTTAACTTGTAAATTAATCCCAGCCTGCTTGAAGGTTTCCGCATGCTCTGCTTCATCTACAAGAGAAATCACCGTTTTTACTCCAATTTCCTTGGCTACCATGCAAAGCATTAAATTCTCCGAGTCATCGCCAGCTGCGGCCACAAAGGCATGGGCATTCTTGACTCTCGCCTCTTCGAGGGTGGACTTTTGGCCAGCATCTCCTGTGATTACCATCACGTCAGAACCCTCTGCTATTGCAGCGCATTTCACAGGGTCCCGGTCTATAACCAGTACTTCATTCCCTTCTTTAACAAGGAGCTCTGCCAAATTCTTCCCTATATCACTTAAGCCTGCTATTACGATATACATTGTTTTTTTTCAATAGTGAGTTAACTTTGCCATCCCTTCGATGAATCAGCGAACTAATGCTGAAAAAGGGAGTTGCGGATCAGGGAGCAAATAAACTTGAAGGTTGATTTAGAATACCAAACACTCTCCATTCATATTACTTCGCTATCCCACCACTGTTAAGCATCCAGCGATTTTACATCCCCCTAATATGCTTGTCAAGTGCTTGTACTCGTTCATATGATTAGTGACACTTTCTCCTTTCTCTGATTTTGTTGATGGTGCTCCAGGAATTCCTGTGGAGTAAGATATCCCAATGCCTGATGAGGCCGGATAGTATTATACACATTCTC
>Ga0307427_1000030_pt1 | contig 142333 bp, 122 predicted proteins | sample SalMarWE160190MG_FD_202162 | JGI IMG/M metagenome (GOLD analysis project Ga0307427, IMG submission 202162) | Salt marsh sediment microbial communities from the Plum Island Ecosystem LTER, Massachusetts, United States - WE1603-190 | ecosystem: Environmental > Aquatic > Marine > Intertidal zone...
TCTCTTTTGTGCCAGTCCTCTACTTATACTTTCTCGCTCTTCGTTTCCTAATCTTTTGTATTTTTGTTTTTGCATACGAATGATTTTATCACCTCATCCGTTGCACTAAATCCTTGAATCCAAGTTAATAAAATTATACAAGATTCAAAAGGGAACGACAACATTTCGGTAACATTATCATTTGAACTAATCATTTCCGTTAGGCAATAATTACTATTGATCTGACGGACGCCTAAGACGATGAATCAGTAGTTGAGATATTTGCGAATGGATGTAATAAAAAAGACCACCTCAATTTCAATGAAGTGGTCTCATGATGAATGAAATGTGATGTTTCTATATTTATTTTGCTTTAATTTTGATGGTTCGCGGTTTGGCTTCTTCGGCTTTGGGGATGTCTAATGTGAGTACGCCGTCCTCCAAACTGGCTTCAACATTGTCCTGGTCAAGCTGTGTGGGAAGGGTGAGAACACGTTGGAACTTGCCGCTGGGACGCTCTGCCAGCAGGTAATTTCCATCTTCCTCCCGATCGGTATTCAATACTCCAGAGATTGTGACGGTTTCATTCACGATATTAATATTCAAATCCTCTGCCCTGACGCCCGGGAGAAGTGCTTGGATGACAAAGGAGTCGCTGTCCGCTCTGACATCAATTGGGAAGGTGACATCTGAACCATAATCCTCGTCCCAATCCCGCATGATTTCATCCAACATGCGTCGCCGTGAGTTCCGTCGAATGGGGTTGATATATAAAGTCATTTATTCCTCCATTTTTTGATTACTGATTTCATGATAATGATAAGATTATTTTGTTAACACCATATCGGAATAAAATTTGAGAATCGTTAATATCTTGATGATTGATGGTATTCTTAGGTGGCAATGCATCCGTCAGAGCTTAGGCGAGAAGTGCCAATCATATGAAAAAGGGATTGATCATTAGCATTTTTATTCTTATCGCAGCCGTTATTTTGGGGCTGTATCTGTACTATCGGCAGTATCTCTCACCAGATGAGCGCACCCGTCAGGTCATCGCGTATATACGAAATCCTGAAGATCATCAAGACCTGGTCGTTCCAGCCTTAATGCGTTGCGGGGACGCGCCTTTTATCATGCCGACCAGGGGGATGATTGGATTTATCTGGGATGATTCCTTCCGCCCAGGTCATCGTCACCAGGGTATTGATATCTTTGCCGGGAAGCCGGTGGGAGAGACGCCGGTCTACGCAGCCTATGATGGTTACCTGACACGGATGCTTGATTGGAAATCTTCGCTGATCATCCGCATCCCCTCAGACCCCCTGCAACCGGACCGACAGATATGGGCCTATTACACCCATATGGCGGATCCCGATGGGAATTCATTGATCCTAAGCGATTTTCCACCGGGCACGGAAGAGGAGTTTGTCCCTGCCGGGACGCTGTTGGGTTACCAGGGAAATTACTCTGGCACACCAGGCGACCCAACGGGCATTCATCTGCATTTTTCAATTGTTAAGGATGATGGGGAGGGCATGTTTCTCAACGAATTGGACATCGGCAACACGCTGGACCCCTCGCCGTATTTTGGCTTGGCGTTGAATGCTCATGAGAACCCTGCGGAAATTCCTCTATGTCAGCAGGATTGGGAATAAAGAAATTCGTCTGTTAGATTAATCGTATAATAAACATTAGAATTTCAATTGATGGAGAATTGGAGCCTTCATGGAGGAGATCGCCAATAATGTTTTCATTGAGACTGAATATCCGGGAGTAGTCCTTGCTGCTTTTAGACTCAAAAAGGGGGTTATCTCCGTTGATTCGCCATTTCGTAAAGAAGACCAAAGAGCTTGGCAGTCTTTTTTGTATGAATTGGGCGGCAACGCCAATAAGCTTCTGGTGATGTTGGATAGTCATGTGGATCGCACATTGGGCACGCGTGCTATGGAGTCTGTGGTGGTGAGCCACGCCAATGCGGTTGACATCTTGGAAGAGCGCCCAGCATCCTGCCGGAGTCAGGACATTGATCCTGGGGCAGAATGTGAGGCTTATGACCTTCCCAGCAGCATCTGCTGGGCGCTGCCGGACATGACCTATACCGAGTCCTTATTGTTACATTGGGATGATCAGCCGTTGATATTAACCCATCACCCCGGCGCACACACTGCGGGGACCTGGATTCGGTATGATGCTGGAAATCTCCTCTTTGTTGGGGACAGCGTCATGCTCAACCAACCGCCCTTCCTCCAATGGGCAAACCTGGAGATTTGGATTCAGGAGCTTGAGGAGCTATTATCGGACACTTTCAAAGGGTATACGGTCATCAGCGGCAGAAATGGCGTGGTGAAGAAGCGTTCCATAGAAAGATGGAAGAATTGCCTGCTCAGAGTAAAAGATACTGTAGATGAGATTGTTGAGGGAGATGGGGAGGTTGTTGATCTGATCAAACAAGTTCCAAGCCTATTAAAAAAAATGAGTTTTGATAGGGACTTCTTACAACTTTACACCAGCCGCCTGACCTGGGGATTGGAAGCCTATTACCGGCGGCATTATCTAAAGGTTGAACCGTCATAAGGAGGAGTAATTTCATGCAGAATTCAGACTGTGTCCCATTGGTGGAAGTGACACGCGGCGATATTGTTGAATCCATCCATTATGGGGCTTTTGTCCTTGTAAATTCGGAAGGGCAATTGCTTTCCAATCAAGGAAACCCAAGCTTAATCACCTACCCTCGCAGCTCCATGAAACCTTTTCAAGCACTGCCGTTTATTGAACGCGGCGGGGCGGAAGCTTTTGGATTTTCCGCGCAGGAAATTGCTATTATATGTGCGTCTCATTCCGGGACGGACCTGCATCGCAGGGTGTTAGCAGGGATGCATGAGAAGATCGGCACCAGCGAAGACGACCTGGCTTGCGGCGTGCATTGGCCCAGCGATTCCGAGACGCGGGAAGCCATGAAGAAAGCCGGTCTGGAACCCACGCCGTTTTGCCATAATTGTTCGGGCAAACATACTGGCATGCTGGCGCACGCCCGTTTGCGAGGGGTATCCATTGAAAATTATCTTGACCCGCAGCACCCCGTGCAGGTGAGCATCCGTGAGACCCTGGCTGAGATGGTGGGGTTGGCACCTGATGAGATGCCCTTGGGGACGGATGGCTGTTCTGCGCCGGTATATGGCATTCCGCTGCAAAATATGGCACATGGCGTTGCGCTTCTGGCGGAGCCCATTGGGTTAGATGAAACAAGGGCTGAAGCCTGCCAGAAGATCACCGCTGCGATGATGGCGCATCCCGTGATGGTCGCTGGACCTGGAAAGTTTGATACCGAGTTGATGACCGTCGCTGACGGCAAGGTGTTATGCAAGGGCGGGGCGGAAGGCTATCAGGTCATCGGAATCCTCCCCGATGTGATTTATGAGGGATCTCCAGGGCTTGGTGTTGCCATCAAAATCTCGGATGGCGACAGCACGGGACGAGCGAGGGCTTCTGTCGCTCTGACCATCCTTAGTTCGCTTGGTGTATTGGACGAGGTGGATATGGAGCGTCTGGCGCCTTATGGCAATGTTCCTATTAAGAATTGGCGGGATAAGGTCGTGGGTGAGATTCGCCCTGTTTTTTCGTTGAGCGATGAAATCTCACGAGGTTTTTAATGGTAAATAATTCAGATGACTACCAAGCGAGGATCAAAGAGATTCGCTGGAAATTAATTGATGCCTTCAGCCTTCCTGAATGGCGGGTTTCATTACCTCCTGTGGACGAATTGGTCTCGACGATCCTTTCTCAGAATACAAATGATGTCAACCGGGACGCAGCCTTTGAGCAGCTCAAGGCATCATTTCCGGATTGGCAGGCAGTGATGGAAGCTGAGCGCGAAAAAGTTGTCAACGCCATCCGCATTGCTGGGCTTGCCAACCAGAAAGGACCGAGGATTCAGGGGGCATTGAAGGAAATCGCTATACACAATGGCGGGGAGATCAATCTTGATTTCTTAAAAGAAATGGACCCAGATGACGCCCGGAATTGGCTGATGAACGTCAAAGGGGTGGGGCCAAAGACAGCTGCTATTGTGTTGTTGTTTTCAATGGGCATCCCCGCTTTTCCGGTGGATACCCACATTTATCGGGTGACAGGGCGGATGGGGATTCGACCGAAGGGTTTATCGGTTGAAAAGGCGCATGCCTACTTTGAAGATCGGATTCCGGAAGAGTACTACTATGACCTGCACCTGAACTTGATCAAACTGGGCAGGGAGGTGTGCGGCGCGCGAAAATGGCACTGTTACCGCTGCCCTGTTGAGTCGCTTTGCGTTTTTGATGATAAGCGGCTAGATCCCTCAGAAGCGTGATCTATTTTTCTTATCTATACAATGGGAGTATTGGAGAGGATTAATCTGCAAGCGTCCCAATCATTGACCAGGGACCCGTCCAGGTGATGCGGATGTCCTTTTCCTGACCGCGCAGGTCTTCCACGCTTTCAACAAAGACCAATTTATTAGTGGGAGTGCGTCCGCGCCAACGGCCTTTCGATTTCTCTTCGAAGAGAACGTTGACCGTCTCCCCCATCAGTTTTGCGTTGATCTCCGCGGATATTTTTTCCTGCAGGTCTTCCAGCAGCCTAAAGCGGTGCATTTTCTCTTCCTCTGGCACATCATCTTCCAATTTGCGTGCGGCATAAGTGCCCGGGCGGGAGGAATAGCGCGCCAGATGCGCCACGTCCATTTTTAGCTTTTCTAACAAGTCAAATGTCTTTTGAAATTGTGATTCGGTCTCGCCGGGGAAGCCCACGATGATGTCCGTGGCGATGGATACACCCGGGATGCGTTCCCGGATGTCCCCAATCAGGCGGCGGTACGCATCAGCCGTGTAGCCCCGGCGCATGGCTTTGAGGATGTCGTCATCGCCAGCCTGGATGGGCACTTCGATGTGGGGGCAGACCTTGGGCAGCTCAGCGACCGCATCCACGAGATCGTCTGTCATCCAGTTGGGGTGGGAAGTGAGGAAGCGGATTCGTTTAAGACCTTCGATTTGATGAAGGTCTCTGAGCAGGGTCGCCAGGGAGGGTTTATCGGGCAGGTCCAGGCCGTAGCGATCAACAATTTGTCCCAAGAGCGTGATTTCACTAACGCCCTGTCCAACGAGATTTCGGGCTTCCCTCAGGATCTCCGCATAAGGACGTGAATGTTCAATACCGCGCCTGGATGGTATCACGCAGTAGGTACAGGCATGGGAACAGCCGTAAACGATGGGTATAAAGGCAGAGACCAGCCTGCCCTGATCTTCTTTGGGGAGAATCACATCGCCGTCCAATATTGCATTGAGCTGCGTTTGTTTCGCTTTCAACGCTTCTTCAGCCGACCGTTCAACCAGATAATGCAGGAGGGGTCGTGGGTCGGAAGGCGGCGAAACGACATCCACCCAGGGGAATTTCTCGAGGATCTTCTGATTTCCGCGCACGCCGATCAGGCACCCCATCACGTTGATGACTAGATCGGGGTTTTTGTCTTTTAATGGCCGCAGTGAACTGAGCCGTCCAATGGCTTTATCCTCCGCACTCTGCCGGACAACGCAGGTATTAAGGACGATGATGTCCGCTTCCTCGGGTTTCCGGGTGGGTTCACAGCCCATTTGCTCCAGCGCAGATGCCAGCCGGCGAGAATCGGCGACGTTCATCTGACAGCCTTCTGTCCAAATGTGATATTTCATAGGGGTTTATTATACTCGACAGGGTCAATGCGGCACGTAAAGACCATCATTTATTTGTTTTAATATATAATGGAGGAAGGTTGCCAATCAAAATGTTGAATAAATACTTGGTTTTGTTGTGTCATTTGAATTGATTTAAGTTATAATTGATGCAATATTGTCGGTATCGTAGTTATTTTATGGAGAAGACATTTATGGATTTTGAAATTACTGAATATAACCGTTGTACAGTCCTATCTGCCAGCGGGCGAATTGATTCCTACACCGCTCCCGAAGTTGAGGAAGCGTTAACTCAACTGATTGAAAAGGGTCAATATAACATTATCTTCGATATGAGGGATGTCAATTTTGTCTCGAGCGCCGGTTGGTGGGCGTTGATTCGGGTTCAAAAGGAAATCAAGAAGATGAACCGCGGCGAACTTGTCCTGGTCAAGTTGGATGAACGCATCCGAGACTCGATGGATCTAGTTGGCATCGCACCTTATTTCAAGATGTACGATGAACTAATTGACGCTGTGGGCAGTTTTTAGGTTCGCTTTTCCACTGACCCAACCAACAATTAATGATTATGAGGCTGGCTTAAAACATGTCTGCCTCTTTTAACTTAATAAAGAGAACTAAGAGCTCATTTCTTGATTTTTTTATTTCGGGCTGTGTTGGTATAAATCCGTGTGCGCTCTCCGGATGGCGTCAATATCCATCTTGACCATTTTTCGATCATAGGTCAGAAAACCGTTAACTTCCGTCTCCACATCAGTTGTTTGTGTATATACAGCAGCGGACAGCCCCTGCTTGATCCAGGGGATAAGCTCATGCTCCAATAAATGCAGATAACCTTCTGTCAGCGTTTCCTTATCCATAAATTTCTTATAACCAAAATCCTTTTTGGGATTCCAGGCGTGTTCAGTCAGGTTCAGGCTGTATCCGCCGAACTCCGACAGCACCAAACCACGATCGGGGTCAAATTCTGGCTCTGGTAGAGGCTTGAAGTAAATATGCTCGCTCTTGAAATCTCCCGCGCCCTGGTCAAACCATCCACTGGCATGATCCACCAAGCGGGTGGGGTCATAATCCTTTGTCCATTGAGCTACCTCAGCCGCATTAAACTGCACCCAACCTTCGTTGAAGGGGCACCAGATGGCGATGGAGACGGTGTTGTATAAGGCGTCAATCATGCGCTGATATTCCCTTTTGAACTGCTGACGGTTCTCTTCGCTTCCGCGGCCCAACCGCCAGTAGCAACGGTCATCCCGCATCCCCTTGAATAGTTGCGCAAAGAAAAACCAGATGGGTTTGGGGCTGATTCCACCGCTGATCATGTCCTGCCAGACGATCAAACCGGTTTGGTCGCAGTGGGCGTAATATCGAGCGGGTTCCACCTTGATATGTTTGCGGAGCATATTAAAGCCGGCGTCTTTGATGAAATTAATTTCCCAACGCACGGCTTCGTCGGAGGGCGGCGTGTACAGACCATCCGGCCAGTAGCCCTGATCGAGGGGACCGTAAAGGAACAGCGGCTCATTGTTCAGGAAGAATCGCAGGGTGCCTTCCTGATCATGTTCCAGGCTGTATTTGCGCATCCCGAAGTAGCTCTGGATGCTGTCAATGACCTCTCCGTGTACTTCCAATTTCAATATCAGATCATACAGATGGGGCGAGTCGGGCGACCATAATTTAGGGTTTTCAAGGGGAATAGTGAGGGGTTCATTGAGCGATCCCTTGATATCAGCGATGGTCTCTCCCTGGTCGAGGATTTGGGCTTTGAAGGTGAGTTCCGGTTTTGGGTTGATAACCTCAGTCTTGACCGTAAGTGTTTGGTGGTCGATATCCGGAGTCAGCCTAATCTTGGCGATGTACGTCTCAGGGACATGTTCCAGCCAGACGGTCTGCCAGATACCGGAGGTGGCGGTATACCAGATAAAACTGGGCTTGAGCACCTGCTTGCCGCGCTGGATGGGCTGTGTGTCGCTGGGGTCCCACACAGAGACGGTCAGCGCATTCTCGCCCTCTCTCAGCGCATCGGTGATATCCAGAGTGAAGGGGTCATAGCCGCCCTGGTGTGCGCCAACGTGCGTGTCGTTGACGAATACCCGGCAGGACCAATCCACCGCGCCGAAGTGCAGCAGGACGCGCCCGCCCTGCCAATCGGGATCAACGGTGAAGGACCGACGATACCACAGCCGCTCATCGGGTTGCAGCTGCCTTTTGACGCCGGACATGGCGCTCTCGATGGGGAAGGTCACCCGTATCTGCGAGGGGAACTCTGCCGGTGGAGGTGCGTCCTTGGCGGTGATGGCATAGGACCAGACGCCGTTCAGATTCTGCCAGCCCTGGCGCACCATTTGCGGGCGTGGGTATTCCGGGAGGGGCAGGTCGGGATTGATTTGCTCCGCCCAGTGGGTGGCGATGTGGCCAGGGACGAGGGATGGAGGGTTTTGAGACATAAGTGTATTCCTTGTGTTTATTGGTTCAACGATGATTTATTTTACATGAAAATTGAAGGGGATTGGATTTGCTGTACTGCCGGGTCAGGGCAATCGCAAATTTGTTGTTCTTACCTAATCCACTCTCAATTCCAAGGATTCACTTCATAATGAAGACACTAAAGCCTTCCCCTTGAGCGCAGCGAAACACCCAAAGGGTGCTGAGGGGAAGGTGGCGCATAGTGCCGGATGAGGTCTTTCTTATTATTTTCAACAGATAACTTGGTATTGTTGGTGCCTCATCAAAGTTATATTGTTACTACCATTATTCTGAAAAGATCAAAATTGAATTATATTCCCCATTTCTCACCTCATCAGTCTACTTCGTAGACAGCTTCCCCTCAAGGGGAAGCCTGTAAATCATGCCAATTTGCTTATTAAAAGAGAAATTGTGTGAAAATATGAGGTGAATGACTTAACTATAAATGTAAATAATTAACAATGGAATAGGTTGGGAGATAAAATATTCAGTAGTTTCTATTGACTTTACTTTTGACAATGAAATATGGTTTGAACTTTGAAATTGCCTTAACTGACGGGTTGAAACCAAGTGCCAAAATAAAAAAACTAAGGACTTTTTGTTGGTGTGATCGTAGGTTGTAGGCCTTCAAGTTTATGCCTGTTTGGCGATCGATGATGTAGATTGTGCAGCAATCCGTATTCACTCCAGGTTGATTTGGTAAGCCGCTTGCTGATTGGTGTAGGGTGTCGTGCCGCTAATGACCAGAATGACCTCGTCAGAGGGGTCCAGGGATAGGTCTATGGCGGCGGTATTGTCCTCCGAAAGCGTGACGGGAATCACGGTTGTGGCGCCGTCCTGAAGGATCAGCGACAATCGGAAGGTCTGTGGCAGTTGGTTCGAGATCCTGGCAAACCCGCCAGCCTCCCAGCCGCCCTGATCGTCCTCAAAATCGGTGAAATAATCCACCGCGTCCACGCGGACATCATCAAGGAGTAGGCCCTCGCCATTGACCGCCGCGTCGGTGACATACTCAAAGCGCAAGCTGACCCGCTGCCCGGCATAGATGTCCAGGTCTACCGTTTCCTCGATCCAGCCCCCTGAAGAGCCGTTATACCCGCAGCCGTAGCTGTTTCCGGAGGGGTTCAGAAAGGTGCAGGAGGGCGTGTTGAGGATATCCCAATTCTCGCCGTCGGTAGAGGCTGTCAGGTAGAGGTAATCGTAATCCTCTTCCAGGTCGTACCAGGTGACATAGCTAATCTCAATCGGTTCCTCCACCCCTGTAAAGTCAAATTCCCGGGTGAGGGTCATGTTGGATTCGTCGCCCTTGTTTGAATAGAAGGCGTAGTCCCCCGAGTATGGATTGGAAGGCATGACGTTGACGACTGTCGCGCCAGAGAAGTTGAGTGTGAATTCGCCGTCGAGATCCGTCAGTCGGATGGTGTCCACGCCGTATTGGTGGACAAACCGTTTGAGGATTTCAGGTGTGTAACCCGAAATGGTCTCGGTTAGGGCTGCCTGGTGGGGATTGTAAATGTTGTAGCCGTAGCTGCCGTCCATGACCGTAGTATCCTGTAACACGTTGGCAGCCGCCCAATCTGCGAAGACATCTTCGGCAGTGGGGGTTTGGCCCGTGGCGGGGTCTATGATGTTCAATTCATTCAACACAGCATCAATTGATTCCATGCTGTTTTCCGGATGCGCCACCAGGGCTTTGCTGGCGTCCTCCCCAAAACGGTCGAGGAAGTAGGTCATGAATAGGAAGGATCCGCCGTAATAGGGTGCGTTGGTGCCTACATCATCTCCCCAATCGGTTAATTGGATGTCCGTGTCAGTGAGATAGCTGTTGTCATGCCCGCCGACATCATAACCGTTGAGCAGTTCCGCTAGCATGGAAAACCCCTCATTCATCCAGGTGGATTCGTTTCGGTCGGTGTACCAATGGATCATGTGCTGGAATTCGTGCGCCAGGGTGCCGTAGATATAGTCCTCCCATAGATAGACATTGTCTGAATTGATCAGGAACATTTCATGGGCATTGGAATATTCGTGCGCCAGGGGATGAAGTTCATCCACTGAGGAGAAGTATCCCGCCAGAGAACGGCCTAACCCACCAGCATACAGGATGTAAATATGCGGGTCTCCATCTACACCCGGATTCCATTCAGAGCCAAAGAATTCCCGGTTGGTCGGGACAATGATCTGATCAAAAGTATCTCCCAGTGCCTCCAGATCATCAGGGTCGTATTCAACCCCCTCTTCAATCCAGAAATAGGTGTTTTCGCCCAGATAGCGCAGGACGGCAGTGATCTTAAAGTTGTTATTGGTGTCCACATTGGTCACCCAAAATTCCTGGCTGTTGCCGACCTGATAAGGCGCATTAGGATCAATTAACACATCGGGCACCTCAGACAAGCCCCCAAGACGTTCAGCCAATGCCACAGGGTCGTTGATGGGCACAATGGTGTTCTCAAGGATTTTAAGGGTTTCATTGGCGGTTGAGGTGGGTGGGTCAAGGATGATGATCTCAGGTGTGGGTTGAGTCTCAGAGGGGGTTATTCCAGGTTCGGCGATAAGTGGCGTAGGTGTGGTGGCGTCGCTTCGCGAAATCAGCACAGCGCCGCTGGCGAACAAAACCAGGCAAACACCAATGCAGCACAAGCCAATCACCAATAAGATAGTTATGATGATGGGGACAACGTTTGTTTTTCTTTTCATTGATATTAATAATTTCCTATGTTTGAGATTTTTAAGATACCCTATAAATTTACCTCAATTTGGAAAATTTAACAGAATCCCCCAATTATTCTTAATATTCAGGCTGACAGGGATCATATGAGGATACAAGCCTCTAAGGATAAGCCTCTGACGTTGGGGATGGCTGGAGTGTTGGCCCGGTTTTTTCGGTGTTGGAGGATGGATCGGGCACAAAGTTGATCAGGATCAGGTTGCGCTCGCAATCCTCATGGGTATCAAAGAAAAACCGGTCTGATAGAGCGGTTCCGTCCTGGTCGCGAATTTCGATCCAATAGGTTTGGCTGGTCTCAACCGGCGTGTCTGAGAGTTGAATCTCATATCCACCCGGGCCATAGGCTAGGGCTGATCCCGTTACCGATGTCCATTCCTGACCGCTTTCATCTGAGAGAGTCCCTGAGAAAATGGTTAAACCTTGAATTTCGTGGTTCTCCTCATCAAAAATCTGTCCGGCTACACCCATCCAATCGCATCCTGTTGAGGGGTTGGCAAAGTTGAGCAGGAACATAGGGCTGCCCTCCTGGACGGTGAATCGAGCCGATGCCTCTGGGGTTGGTTCCAAGGTTGGTTCTTCGATCGTGGGGGTGACCGTCATTGTAGGCGTGGCTTCCGCTGTGGGCGTTGACGCCAGAGTTGCGGTCGCAAGGATCTCTTCTGTTGGCGTTTCGGATGCCGGATCGGTTACATAGGGAAAAACCCCACAACCGGCAATCAAAATACTTAGCAAGGATAAACAGGTAAAAAATTTTAGACGGTTCATCATATACCTCTTCTGATGTTAGGTTTGCAAGTTCCATACCATTCAGACAAAACAGGAAATTAAAGAAGTTAGCTCTGGTCAAAATAGTAATTTGAATATAAAATAAAGGAGATTAAACCAAGATTAAATGATGGGTAGATAGTATGAAAATGAACGTGGGACATAAATTATCTTTACTGATCATCATTTTAACGGTTCTCTTTTTTATGTCCCTGATGTTGCCTGAAGTACATGCGGAGTCACTGGATATGTGGTGGGATGAGGATTGGCCCTACCGCCTTCGGGTGACGGTGGATAGGGATGGCGCTGCCTCCGTCAATGTTGATTTTTCGAATGAATTTGCAGCTTTAGGTTTACCGGAAGCGCTTTTGGATGTACGCTCCATCCGTGTGGTGCCCTATCGTGATGGGGTGCCAGGGGGAGCTATCCCATATGAAGAAACCTACAGCACCTTGTTGATTGACGGAGAGTCCCTCAATAGGGATCCTGCTTCTGGTGAGCCCTATTGGGTAGAAGAAGACCTGTTCACGCTGGATCTTGATTCGAGTCGCTTTACTCAGGGAGAGTCGTCGGTTCACGCCCATTTTGAGCACAGACCGGACGTGAGTCTCTGGACTGGGTTTCGATATGAATTTAATAATTCCCCAACTATGGATTGGTCGGATTATGAGGTAATAATCTACGATGTGCTGCCGGAAGTCAACGACAGCGCAGTCGACCAAAGCCCAGACTTGTACTTTTTGCATTTGAACAGCTTGAACAAATTGAATAGCTTGGAAAATTGCATGATTAATTGGATCAACGGTCCTGGATTGGTTATGGATACATGGAATCCGGTCAGCGTCTCACTGAAACCCTTTGGCAGCTGCGCTGCGCCCGATGCCTCGGCATTAGGAAATATCCGGTTTTCAGTTAAATTGAGACGGGACCAAACCAATGTAGGATTTTATGATGAGGGTGATGTCCTTGACCTGTGGCTGGACAATTTCCGCCTTGTTGATCAGGACGGCGGGGGTGAAATTCGCTGGGAGGCTGAGGCTGATGTTGATGCCTATTATATCTACTTTGATACCCTAGATCACGAAGGACACCCGCTGCCAGAACTGACAGTGGTCGGGGCAGCGGACGTCAGCGCAGCGAAGGGAGCTGCGGAAGCGGGCGGGTACCTTCATCAAATCGCTGACGCTGAAACCGGAGACCTTTCAATTTGGACAGCGCCCATTGAGGAAAAGTTATTTCGTACCAACGCCGCCCCTGTTTCTTTCCAACCATTGAAGATTTACGCAGCCCGCGGCGAGCTGGAAGCTTTTCAGATTGTGGTTAATTCACCCTCATTTACCCCATTGACGGTTGGGGTCAGCGACCTCGTTCATGATGGCGGCGGGGTCATTCCCGCCAGCCAGGTTGACCTGTTCCGTGTGGATTATGTCAATATCACGAAAATATCCGATTTTTACGGGCGTCTAGGACCTTGGCCAGACCCCCTCTATCCTGTTTCTTTCGCCGATCCGATCGATTTTCCTGCGGGAGAAAACCAACCTCTCTGGTTTCGAGTCAGAGTGCCCTTCGGTGCCAGGGCGGGCACATACTCAGGCAAAATCAGCATTGGGCCGGCGACCGTCCCCATCTCGCTGGAAGTCTGGGATTTTTACCTGTCGGAAAGTTTGTATTCTGATATTGACTTTGAATTTGATTGGGACACCGTTTTGGAGGCATACGGCGGCATGAGCGATGGGCAAAAAAATAACTGCTGGGATAAGCTCGAGGACGCCATTTTTGCCACTTTTTCGGATTATCACATCACGCCACTGCCATTGGAGACCGGGCCTCCTAAGGATGTGCAGTTGTATTCCCTGACCAATTATGAGGTGGAAGCGGCTCATACGCTGCAAACGCAATCCTTATTGAAAGTTTGGTGGGGCTTTCTCGGTTCCGACCAAGCCCCGTTTCCGAATCCGGTTGTGATTGACCGGCCTGGGTTGGATGCCCGCGTCTTGCCCTGGATGGGGTGGCTGAACCGGATAGAGGGGATGTTTTATTCGCAATCTACCGATTGGGAACCCGACCCCTGGACAACGCCGTACTTAAATTCGATGTGCAATGGTGATGGGTTCTTCTTTTACCCACCCAAGGATGATACCCTGGCATTTGACCCCTGTGATGATGAAAGCAACCGGCTTGTGCCCTCAATCCGCCTGGAACTGTTCCGAGAGGGGCTTGAGGATGCTGCCTACCTGCGGTTATTGAATGGTCAGGCGCCTGAAATTGATGTTGATAACCCAAGTGACGCTCTGGCGGAAACTTTTATCTATTCGAGGACGGCTTTCAGTCACGTGCCAACCGTCATTTCCGCCCTTCGGATTCAGATAGCGGAACAGATTCAGGAGAAATGGGAAGGGAACAGCACTTATTTCTTACCTCTGATCATCCATTAAATTCAGCTCTTAGTAGATGTGCTAGAATCCTTCTATGATATTGCCCCCTGTATTAAAATATTGTACCCGCACAGTCTGGCGCATCCTACGGTTCTTCATCCTTTTGCTCTCCGCTTTGTTTCTTCTTGGGGGTTCTGTCGTCCCGCCGATGGGCTTGAGCAGCCTGGTGCGCGCTCAAACACGGCCGATAGAATTCGCCTTCGACACTTGGACCTTTAATGCGATCGCTAGTAAGCTGTCCAATTGGGGGTTGAGTCTCCATCGTTTTATCTCTCCGCAAGACCAATGCCAATGGGTTCTGACCTATTTGGATCAGGTGCAAAGCGTTCGAGCGTTGAACTTAGAATTGCTGCTCATCTATGCGGATCCGGCGGTTGAAAATCCTGAGGAGACCAGTCTTTCTCTGCAAAGGGATCTGGCGCATGCCCAGGAAAGACTTTCAGAACTATCGCCAGTGACCGAATCTATCCTGCAAAGCCAATTAATGGATGTCATTCGCGAATCCGGATTAGGTTGGATGGGACAGGTTTTACCGCCCTCATTGTTTCAAACCAGTGATCCCCCATATTCCCTGATTGTCTCACCCCGGAGCGAAATCAAGCAAGCATTGGATATTTCCATTTCCCCTGAGCTGAGTGCTGATGAGATGGATAAATTAGAGAGGTTTGTTTATGACGGATTGGATCATTCCGCCCTGGTGGTGCCCATTGGCGGCATCGGCACTTACCCAACAATGGTTATGCAAACGACGGACCTGGTTTGGCTGACTGAGGTGATTGCCCACGAATGGGTGCACAATTTTCTGACTCTGCGCCCTTTGGGCATGAATTACTATACCGACCCGGAACTTCGCACGATCAATGAAACAACTGCTTCCCTGGCGGGGAAGGAACTCGGGTTGATGATTTTGGAGAAGTATTATCCTGAATTTGTCCCAGAAGCGCCTGAATCTTCAGAGGATGATTCGTCCAATGTTGAAGCTGAAACTGCGATAAATCCGGAGGAATTTGATTTCCGGGCTGAAATGCGAACGACACGGGTTGAAGTGGATCGCCTGTTAGCGGAGGGTGCGGTTGATGAGGCGGAAGCCTATATGGAAGCGCGAAGGGAATTCTTTTGGGAGAATGGGTATACCATCCGCAAATTGAATCAAGCTTATTTTTCTTTTTACGGCGCTTATAATGACGTGCCTGGGGGCGGCGCAGCGGGAGAAGACCCGGTGGGGCCGGCGGTTGTTGCTTATCGGTCCCAATTTGAGGATTTGTCGGATTTTCTCAAAGCCATTTCCTGGGTAAATTCATTTGAGGAATTGTTGGAGCTTCTTGAGAATTAGAGTTTAATTTTTCTCAATCGTCGAGGTCTCCCAATTCCGGTATTTCCTTTTCAATTTGTTCGGGATTCTGTCCTTTTTCCAGCCTGGAAACCACTTCATCAAATTCCGGCCCCATTTCCTCGCCCATTTCATTTCCCATCTTGCGCATCAACTGTCCCAATGCTTTGGGATCATCTTCAATACCATTCAGGTTAGCTGGGTCCACCATGTTCTCAATTCGGCTTTCTTCACTCTTTGCGATACGGATTTTTCCGATTAACCGTTGAACATCCGTGGATCCACAATCAGGGCAGGTGATGGATGCTTTTTCGTATTCATCATATGAAAGGAATATCTCAAATCGTTTATTACACCTCTGACAGCGATATTCATATGTCGGCATTGGCATTTCTCCGATTCGTGTCCTAAAATACATTATAATCAGGGGTCGGTTTTCAACCCATACAGGTTGATTTTAACACGTTGATTTTGTTTTGTTTAGTGAATTTAAGATATAAGGTGTAGAATAAACAATATGGCAGATGTAGACTTTGAATTACAGAAACCCGATAAAGCCCCATTATTGATTGTCATTTCAGGTCCTTCCGGCATTGGGAAAGATACCGTTGTTCAGGGGATGAAGGATAGGGATCTGCCAATTCATTTTGTTGTCACCGCTACGACACGCCCGCCGCGAGAGAATGAAGTCCACGGTGAGGATTACTTCTTTTACAGTAAGGAAGAATTTGAGCGGATGATTGAGGATGGAGAATTACTGGAATATGCCTGGGTTTATTCTGCATACAAAGGGGTACCCAAGTCACAGGTGAAAGAAGCCCTAAAAAGCGGCAAGGATGTGGTCATGCGTTTAGATGTGCAGGGCGCAGAAACCGTGCATAATCTCTGTCCGGACGCAATTTTGATCTTTCTGACGGCGAATAACAAAGAAGAATGGCTTCAAAGGCTTAAGGATCGACGCAGCGAAACAGATGAAGAGTTGGCGTTGCGCATTCAAACCGCCAAAAAAGAATATGAAACGCTGGATATCTTTGATTATATTCTTGTTAATGAACAGGATATGCTTGAAGAAACTCTGGATGTGATTGAGGGTATCATTTCTGCGGAGCATCATCGAGTGCACCCGAGAAGAGTAACCTTATGATAGAAGATCCGTCCGAGAAGACCCCCACTGAGCTTCCCCGTAATCCTGTGCGGGTGAGGACGCCCGATCGTAAACCTCTTATGACATTTATCATTATGGGATTTACCATATTGGTATTTGTTATACAACAATTAGTGGAGTCATCAGTTGGTTATGATCTACTTTTTTATTTTGGCGGCAAGATCAACCGATTTATCATGGATGGCGAGGTTTGGCGGTTGGTCACACCCGCTTTCCTACACTCTTCTGTCCTACATATCGCTTTGAACATGTATGCCTTGTATATCATCGGCCGAAGGCTAGAGCGTTTTTATGGGCATGGGCGGTTTTTACTTTTATATTTGCTTTCTGCTTTTGCAGGGAACGTGCTTTCGTTTGTCCTGACCTCTGCAAATTCACTCGGCGCCTCCACAGCCATATTTGGATTATTAGCTGCCGATGGGATGTTTATTTATCAGAATAGAAAATTATTTGGCCCTATGAGAACCCGCCAGATGATGGTAAACTTGGGCGTAATTTTAGCCATCAACCTGGTTTACGGTTTTGTATCAATAGCGAGGGTGGATAATATGGGGCATATTGGTGGCTTGGTCGGTGGTTTCTTTTTTGCCTGGAAAGCCGGGCCAGTCCTGAAGATAACGGGGCATCCGCCATTCTTTGAAGTCAAAGATGTTCGAAAAAATTGGGAGATTATCCTGGCAAGCATCGTGGTGCTCATTGGCTTTGCTGTGATCGCCTATATCCCATCAATGATGTCATAACCTTTTTATAGTGTTGATACACATACGAAAAAACCGTTTGGGTTATCCTAAACGGTTCTGTTTTTTATACAATGAATTAGATCATTCAATAGTGAACACATCGCCTGATGAGGTACCCTGTACTTCGGGGTAGAAATACTGCCAGGCGTGTGCGGGCAGAACTTGGTAGCTGCCCCGTTGATAGGGGAGTATCTCATAGGTCAGGATGTAAGTCCCTGCTGGGGCATAACCCGAGGTCCAAAGGACATGGTCATCATAAATCTCCGGGTTATTGAAATACCACCAACCCCATCCATCTGCAAAAGGTGAGCGTGTGTCATAGTACGGCAGGTTCTCCTCCGGCAACGTTTGCGAAGTGAGGAAATCCTGATTCAACACTTCCGTCCCAGCCGGGATGAAATCCTGGATCATCAGGTTATACATATCGTGGGAAAGATTCACCGTCAAAGCGACTGTGATCATCTGGGAGGGGTCGTTGGGGTTCAACTCGATGGCGGTGATAGGTTCGCAATTCTCACCATTAGGACATTCTTCTCCGGTCAGGTAATACTTGCGCTGGATGTTGATTCCACGGTTGACCGCTTCAGCTGAGCCGGCAGGTTGATAGGTTTCGAGATCGGCACGGTAATACAGAGTCCCTGCTCCTGCTCCCCTTTCGAACTGTAGGGCGTTGGGAGAATCGGGATACAGGTCCTCAATGGATGTTGTGGTTGTGATCGATGTGAGAGGGGCAGTGCCGGATGCCGTCCCTTCGGCAATTACTGTGTCATTCAATATCGCCTGAAAATCGAAATCAGCCTGAAAATCGCCGGTTCCCTGCAGCGCTTCGGTAATTGCCATCAGTGCCCAGGCGGATTCAAATGTGGACGACCACAGATTATCCGTGTTTTGATGAATCATCAAATAGCGCAGCGCCAGGGGTAAGCTGGTTGACGCCGGATCGAGCTGGGCAAGGGTGAAAACGCCCACGGCTGTATTGAATATGGGCGTTCCAGGCAGCATCCAGGAAGATTGATCGTTCTCCCAATGAACGCCGGTAGCTGAGCGCACCGCGCGGTTTTCAAGATCTGAGAGCAAGGTATTTACCTGATCGCTTTCTGTGTTGATCTCGTGAAGCGTCAAGGCAAGGAGCGCAATGCTCCAGGGGCTGAGTTCTGATCTGCGAGTGTAAAGTTCATCTATGGTGTTGCCAATTGCCAGATCGCTGTCCCGCAAGGCATAAACCTGGAATACAAGGCGATCCAACTGCCAGGCTGAGTCAATACTCGCCAGTTCAGGTAGATGCGAGGACAGATAGTCGTAGGTTTGTACCATGGGGTATTCCGAAACCTCAAATCCCGCATCTGAAGCTTGTTTCAGTCCTATAAGGACATAAGCGGTGATAAAGGGATCAGACACCCGGTCATTGTTGTCCGATTTTGCCCACCAGGACCAACCGCCGTCGAAATTTTGCATGGAAAGCAAATTATGCACACCATCAATCACCAGTCTTTCAAGGTCGGATTGTAACTGAGGGGATTCGATGCCAAGCTTACTGAGAGCCTGGTAAGTATGCAGATTAGCTAAGAGCCGAGAGAGGATTGAGACAGTATCATCATAGGGTAATTTTTCCAGCGCTTCAAGCCCTTCAACTAAGGTAGCTGTCAGCGAGGGGGTCAGTTCAAGCGTCAATGCGCCTGCGGAGGGATCTGTGGATATGGGCAAGCTGACCAGTTCCAAACGCTGGCCTTCTTCTGTAAGCTGCCCAGCAGTGCTGAAGGTGTACGGCATGGTGTAGCGAAGCACCTGCAGGTCGCCCCAGGTCGGCGCGGTGGCGTCAGTCAGTGAACCCGACGCAGCTTTGAAGGTCAGACTGACGCTTTCGACACTCTCAACCGTCCCCCACCAGTTCACACGTGCGCTGCCGCCAGCATCAATCGTCACCTGCTGGGTTTGACTGACCTCATCGGCTAATGTGAAACCGAGGGATTGCAGCGACACATCAACATTCAGAGACTCGGATGTGTTGTTGTGCACGATAGCTGCTATTTCCACTTCATCCCCATCCACCAGGAATCGGGGGGTGACCGGTCGGACCATCAATTCTTTTTGCGTCAGGATTTCAGCATCAGTCTGTCCTACCAAATAGTCCTCCGTCAATCCACGCACGTCCACAACCCAGGTCGTGAGGGAGTCGGGTATGGGGATTGACAGTTGAGCTGTGCCATCAACTCCGGTGACGACCTCTGCTTTCCAGAATGCGGTGTCTGGGAAATCTTCTCGAATCGACATCGCTTCTTCCATATCACCACCACCGCCGCCTCTGCCAAGGTCCATACTAGAAAGGGCAAGCTGTGCGGCATAGGTCTTTAGGGAATAACTTGTCTGAACTGAGAGCGGCTGCTCCCCATACAGGGCTTCGAGTATGGAGAGGCTGTTCGGTTCCACCAGGGCTAGCAGAGCTTTGTCAACGACCGCAACCGAGAATTCGCCTTGAATGGGATTTCCCTGGGGATCTGTGATGGTGAGGGTAGCTGAAACGGTCTCACCGGGTTGTACCTTTTCCGGGTCAACTGTCAAATCGACATTCAGGGTTTTATTGACAGGCGTGACAGGCAGGTTGACAATTCCTTGGCGGTAGTCCGGATCGCCGTTCTGGTTCTTGCCAACGAGGATCAGGGAGACGTACACATTGGGGATGGACTCTTCATCCAAAGGCACCTGTAAGGTATAGCCTGAGCCTTCCAGGTCAATAATTTGCGTTTCCATGATTTCTGTACGCTCGATGGTGACCAATGCCATAGCGCTTTCGCCAATTGGATTGGGGAGGAAAACCTCAGCGGTCTGACCGGGTTGATATGCTTCTGAATCAGGAGTTAATTCGATTTGATTTCCTATTTGGCGGGGCCAAACCGCTGTGCCCGGGCCGGAGACCCAAACGATCACTTGTGTGACAGCGTCACCGCTGGAGAGGGTGAGCTGGTAGGTGCCGGGTTCTGGCGGGGTGAAGGATACCCGGGCTTGCCCTTTATCGTTTGTTACTGGGCTGGAACTGGCAATTGGTGTCCTCTCCGGCACATAACGATAGGGCATTTCGGGACTGTTGGTTTCTTCGATCTCCCACTCAATCGCTTCGAAGATTGCTTCCAGGGCTATACCACCGACACTCTCCTGATCTAAATTAACTGTTTGAATGGTGAAGGAAAAATCAGATTCAGAGATTCCAAAATAGGTTTCGGGTTGTACACCGATATAAAATTTTTCAGGGTGGACTCTCACACTCTCCCGATTACTGACTGAGAAGCCGCTTTCGTCCAATACGGTGACCTCAAGGGTGTATTTCTGAGTGCTGCCCTGAGCTGCCTCATCCAAAGCCATATCTTCAGGCGTGAAACTAAGGCTGAGCTGTCCTTGATCATTGGTCTCTCCCTCCCCTGAGGCGACCACCGTTCCCAAAGGTGAATAACCTGGGATAAGGGGTGTAAGCCAACTCGTGCCTGTCGGGCCAACACGGTAGCCTGGTAGAGAAAAGTAATCATCGTCTCTGTAAAGCACCCATGAAACCGATTTATTGGAGGCGGGTACGCCGAAATAATAATCCGCTTGTATGTCAGCGTTCAAGTTCTCATCGGCAAGGATCTCAGGTGCGCCGAGATTAACCTGCACTTCAATTTCCGGCTTACGGTATTCCGCCACATCAAAATACAGGACCTGAATGAATTGCTCCCCCTGAGTCAGCTCAATTCGATAGAATCCTGGCGATGCATCCTCTGGAATGGTGACAGATCCTTCGATGGTGCCAAAACGGTCGAGTTCCATATCCTCACGATACAGCGTCGTAGAAATGCCGGACATGCCAGGGTCACTGTAAACAGCGACGTTGACCGCATCCAGGCTGCTAGGCACCGGCAAACCGTTTTCTCGGGCGAATACCGCTGCTTTGAAGTTAATCACATCCCCGGGACGGTAGAGAGGACGGTCTGTGTAAATATAGGCATCCGTTTCAACAGGCAGGGTATTGAAGCTGATGCCCATTTGATACAGGCTGTAACCCTGTCCCCAGGTTGAGATTGAAAAAGCGAAGTTGTCTTCCCCTGGTTCTCCCACGACTGTAAAGAAATTGGAATAGGGCTCTTCAAAACGATCATAATTTTCTTGGAAGAGGCCGTCCTCATCTGTGGTTCCGCTGGCAATTTGATCTCCTTCTGTGTTGTAGACTGAGACGGGGATGTCATTCAGGGGTGTATTGTCTTGCAAGCGTGTTGCCCAGATCAGCGCTTGTTCCGGGGCGATTTTCATCACGATATTGTTTTCACTGACGATCAAATATAGCTTCTGGTAGCTTTGTGAATCCGCAGCGGTGAGATCGGGCGAGGATACACCCAGGTAATAAACCCCAGGAGACAGCGGTTTACCCTGGTGTGAGAGCGGGATGGTGATAATTTCGTTGGTGTTGGGTGCCAGGTTGAGATTGCGCGTGGTCTTTTCCACATTTTCAGGCATGAAGACTTGCCGATAGTCGTAATTATCCGGATGGAGCAAGGTCATTAAATCATTGATGGTGATCGGAGAGATTTCCAGCGTGACGGTATTGATGTTGGTGGCTTGCATGACCAATTCGGAAGCTGAGGCAGGGATAAAGACCATATTAAAGCCTGCAGCACCCGTGAGAGCGGTGAGGGAAGGGGTGGCTGATGGCGTGGAGAAGGTATAGGTTACATCCTGCCCCAACTCGCCGCCCCAGACATCATGGAGTCCATTATCTAGAGTAAGGGTATAGCGGGTTTCCGGCTTGAAATAACCGCTGATGCTGAGGCTTGTTTCTTGATTGGTTAAGTACATGGACTGGATACTGATTTCAGGGGAGATCGTGATATAGTCTTTGTAATCTTCAGGATCAATGGGCGTGGTGAAATAAAGTTGATACTGACCAAACTGTGCATAGAAATTTTCAAAAGCTGGGGTCACAGAGGGGTCGATTGAGAAGGTGGGATAAGTGGTGCGAGAAGTCTCGAAGGCAGTATCAATTGCCTCCCCGCCATAAGACGCTGCACCTTCGTTCAGACTGATGGTGTAATTGGTGTTGCGGTTCAGGATTTCGTCCGGTGTGAAGGTGAGTTTTTGATAATTTTCGTTCCATTCGATGTTTCCAGTCACCCTTGAACCGGTGGGATTTAGCACGGCGAAGCTGTCTGCGACGCTTTCCGGATCCATGCGGATATTAAATTGCATTTCAATCGGACCGTCCAGGCTGAGTTTTTCATCATTGAGGGGCAGGAAGTTGATGACGGCTGGGCGGGTGGTGGTGAAGCTGTATTGGAGGTCTTGGGAAGGGGCTAATCCTGATCCGGAAGCCGCAGTTAGGGATTCATTCACTTGAATGGTGTAATTGGTTCCACCGTTCATAGAGGGTTCCGGATAGAAAATATAAGTGCTGGTATTGATCCATTCGCCTTGCCCAGGTACTTCTGGCGAGAGGGTAAAAGCCGGTTCGCCTGTCGCTTCAGCACCAAGCGGGACGACTGGTTGATTGAAGACAGCGAAGACGGCACTGGCAGGGTCTACATCTGCGGTGCCGTCTGCGGGGAGGGTTTGAACAACACTCAGGTTCTCCATGGTTTGGAATTCAAGTTCGATCGGCTCCTGCAGCGTTTCTTTATTGGATGCCTGTGCGCTGGTGTTGATGGTCAGGATCAATGTGCTATCGGCTGGGAGCGCGTGGTCGGGCGTGAAGGTGAGAATTTGATCTTCCTCCCAAGAAAAAACGCCGTCAATGCTGGGGTCAAAATGAATGGCGGCCTCAACAGAGGTGGTGTCCATGGGCTGGTTGAAATAAAACAGGAAGGGTTGTTTCAGCGCGATCATACTGTCCGGGAGCGGTGACACTTCCACAAGGGCAGGGGGCAGGTCCTGACGCGGTTCAGGCGTATCCACTTTTTCTTGCGTTTCTGTGACGTCAGCCTCTAACGTTTCGTCTTCAGGTGAGGGTCCCCATGGCAGTCGGCAGCCCGCCAGTAGGCTTGAGATTAGGATTGCTGTCAGTAAGATGTGCAACCAATGTGGTGAAAATCCTGGGTTTTTCAACTTAATCATTGCAATCTCCTCAGATTTACAAGTTAATGGTTCGGCCTTTCCAGGGATGAATGAAGAATCAATAATGGGATAGGTCTAATCCATATTATATTGCAGTTTATCAGGAAATGATAAAAAGGGGTGAGGTTATGTTTGGAGGAAATCCAAATTCCTCAGAACATCCTTTAGGGGTGTTGTGAAATCGGGGAGCACCAATTCGGCGTGGGATAACTCGGAGTGTGAGAATGTGGTTGTCACGGCAATGCTCAACATTCCCGCATTCCTGGCGGCTTTTACGCCAGCAGGCGAATCCTCAATCACCAGACAGTGCTCAGCCACTTTGTTAAGGGCAGCAGCAGCTTTCAGGAATAAATCGGGTTCCGGTTTTGCTGGCAGATCATCCCCGGGGAAAATCGCTTCAAAGTAGGATAATAATTTAAAGCTGGAGAGGAGTGTTTTTATATTCTCAATTCCAGCGGAAGACGCAACCGCCTGCGGGATGTGCATAGACTTTGCACTCTCAATCCAGGTTTTTACGCCTGGTATCAATGTCGATTTCTTTGGCGCAATCTGGCGGAAGGCTTCTTCCTTTTCCTGAATAATGCTCTCCATCAATGCTGGGTTAGGGTCGAATCCGAGGAAAAGAGGAAGGATAGTTTGGTTATTTCGGCCAAAGTTGGCGTCAAAGACATCCCGGTCTAGGGTGTAGCCATGTTTTTCAAGCGTCTCTTTAAAGGTGATAAAGTGGCTGATTTTGCTGTTGATGATCGTGCCGTCCATATCCCAGAGTAGTGCTAAATGATTATAATCCAAATCCATCTCCTGGTTTGATCTTGAATATCAATTATACCTTTTTGTATAAGCGCATCTCTTATTTCACATCGGTGTTTGTATTATTAAGGAAAGATTGGGATTTTTACTGTATGATATACTAACCGCTGCACCATTATCATAAAGGACCGTCATGAAAAAAGCGCTTAGCATTAGTATCGGCTCACCAAGTAGAGATAAATCCGTCAAAATTCGTTTATTGGGTCAAGACATTCATATCCAAAGGATTGGTACAGATGGTGATATGAAAGCAGCCCGGCGAATGTTTAGGGATAACGATGGCAAAGTGCATGCATTCGGCGTCGGTGGGACAGACCTTGGACTTTTTGTAGATAATAAGTGGTATAAACTGCATTCAGTTTCATCATTGGTGTGGGATGTCCGCTATACACCGGTTGTGGATGGGTGTGGACTGAAAAATACGCTTGAAGCTCGAGTGGCGGTTACGTTGGAGAACGAGATAGGCGAATATCTGGACGATGTCGGTCGAAGGGCATTGATCATGACAGCTGTGGACCGTTATGGATTACTTCGGGCATTTGTGGATGCCGGATACGATTGCCTGTTTGGTGATGCGCTGTTCTCACTGGGGATTAAATTGCCAATTCGGAAGGAACGCGGGGTTAAGAGTCTGGCAGCAGTCCTCATCCCGGTTGTCAGTCGTTTGCCTTTTAAGTGGGTCTATCCGGTTGGTGAAAAACAAAATGAACGCAATCCAAAGTTTGGTTGGGCGTTTAAGGAAGCATCTGTAATCGCTGGCGACTGCCATTATATCACCCGATATATGCCCGATGATATGCAGGGTAAAGTGGTTGTAACGAATACAACCACACCAAAAGATGTCAAACTGTTTACGGAGTCCGGCGTAAAATACTTGATGACAACCACACCGGTTTATGATGGACGCTCATTTGGAACAAATATGATGGAAGCGGCATTACTGGCAGCCTACGGCTATCAAAACCAAGTGAACTACCGAAATTATCAAGATTATTTCAAGATGATGGGGGAGCTGATAGACGCAGTAGGTTTTCAGCCGCAAATAAGGGCGCTGAATTGATGCAAATGAATGCGGTCCTGTTAGCCGGCGGCCAGATATCATCAAACGATCCGCTCTATGATGAAAGCCCGGATGGGCGGCGGTGTCTGATAGATGTACTTGGCAAGCCCATGATTCAATGGGTGATTGATGCTCTCGCTAATTCGGATTCAGTCGATGAGCTTTTTGTGGTTGGTCTGCCGCCTGAATATGACCTGAGCGCTGAAAAGCCTTTAACATATCTTCCGGATGCCGGTGATATGTTTGACAACGTTCGATGTGGTGTTCGCTATTCCGCAGAAAAACATCCAGGTCATTCGAAATGTTTTATTGTTTCTGCGGATATCCCCGCTTTGCGTCCTGAGATGGTGGATTGGACGGCTGGGATTGTGGAGAAGAACCCAACCTCAACCCTATATTACAATGTCATACCCAGGTCTGTCATGGACACACAATTTCCTGATGCAAACCGTTCCTATGTGCGTTTTAAGGATATCACTGTGTGCGGTGGGGACCTCAATGTTGTTGACATAAATTTTTTCCAAAAAGAACGCCCAGTTTGGAAAAAACTAACTCAGGCTAGAAAACACCCCCTAAAACAAGCCAGTCTACTGGGATTCGATACCTTGCTCCTGGCTGCGCTGCATATGATCACATTGGAAAAAGCCGTAAGCATGGTTTGTAAGAGACTCATGTTGGAGGGAAAAGCGTTGGTGAGCCCTTATGCAGAAATAGGGATGGATGCTGATAAACCCCATCAATTGAAGATCCTAAGACAAACGTTGGAGGGATGTGTGTGAAGGCTTGGCTCAGGCAGCTATTCAAAACGGATACGAAGATCTCTAAAAAATTGCGTTTCTCCGAAGAGAAGAAATTGTTATCCATCCTTTTTAAGACGTTTGCCCATTCAGGCGATTCTTGGTTTTGGCTGATTGGATTATTTCTGGTGTGGCTCTTCAGCGATGGACAATGGCGGGATCGGGCAGCTTTCCTGACGGTGGGCTTATTCGTGATGGCTGGGGCTGTAATTGTCCTCAAATTCGCCATCCGAAGGCCGCGGCCTGAAGGCGAGTGGGGGCAGATTTACCGCATCACCGACCCGCATTCTTTCCCGTCCGGGCATGCTGCCCGTTCGGCGGCACTGGTAGTGATGGCGATTGCCATTGGGCCGCCCTGGTTCGCGGTTACATTGGCGCTCTGGGCGCCGTGGGTAGGGTTGTCACGGGTGGTGTTGGGGGTGCATTATCTCTCGGATGTGATCGTGGGGTGGGTTGTCGGCGCGGCGATGGGGGGAATTGCAGTGTTATTGAAGCCGTGGATAATGGCAGCGATTGATGTGGTGCTAGGGGTAGTGATTGGATAAAGGTAATAGGGTGTAGGTACTAGGTATTAGGTATTAGGAATTGTGTTTTTCGCGAGGAAATCAGGGGGATGTTATAAGTCTTTTATCATATAGAAGCCGCCCATCTCAAAGCCGCGCTCGGCGTAATAGGCGCGGGTGCCCACAGCGGCGATTACCGCCAGGCGTTTATAGTCCCTGTCTTTTGCAATGCGTTCCGCTTCCTCGATCAGGCGCGTCCCCAACCCGCTGTGCTGGGCGATGCCTGAGCGTTCTTCGCCGACTTCCAGGGATTGACCATAGACATGCACTTCGCGTATGATGGCGGCTTCCTCAAGATCAATGATATTGGTGAAAGTAGTGTCCTCTGGCAGTGACAGACGCAAGAATCCGGCAAGCTTGTCATCCGGCGTGTCAAAGGAAAGGAAATGCTCTTCAGCGTGGGCGGGGTGGTAGGTGAGATCGTGCAATGCAACCGTTTGAGCCGTTACCTTTTTCTTGCGCACTTCTCGGCAGCGGATGCACTCACAGTGGGTGCCGCGGCGTTTCATCTCGCGCTGAATATCTTGGCGCAAGCTTGTGTTCTTGTTGCCTGCCACAACATAGGTTGAGGGGATATCGCGGATGATGCGGTTGATACGGCAGTAACGGGGAACATTGGTCTTGATATTGGCGATCAGGTCCAGCAGAGTTTCTTCGGAATAGGGTTGATAGCCGCCCTGCTTCCAAATTTCGTATAGTTCTGTATTTTCTAATAACTGGCAGGGATAGATCTTGAGCTCGTCCGGGCAGTAAGCCCCTTCGCCCCATAAGCGTTTGAAGTCCTCCCGATCTGATTTAGGCGTGGCGCCCAAAAGATTAGGCATCCAATGCAGCACGATCTTAAAGCCGCCTGCCCGCAAGAGAGCTGTCGCTTTGAGTGTTTCCTCAGCAGTGTGACCGCGTTTATTGAGTGCCAGGATGCGGTCATCCAGGCTCTGCGCGCCCATCTGCACTTTGGTCACCCCCAGGTAGCGGTACCAGGGCAGATCGCCTTTGCCGATCAGGTCGGGTCGGGTCTCGATCACCAGACCGACATTACGGTGTCTGGCGTGAACGTTGCGCGCTTGGGCTTCCTGCAGGGTGTTGAAATCCGGTTCGTCATCGGGATTGACCTCGTTCATGGCGTCAAAACAGCGCCGCACAAACCATTCCTGGTATTTTAAAGGGTAGGCGCTGAAGCTCCCACCCAGGATAAGAAGTTCGATTTTGTCAGTGGGATGACCGACTGCTTTCAGGGCGCGGATGCGGTTGTGAACCTGGTCATAGGGATCGAATTTGTTTTCCAAGCCGCGCCTGGCACCCGGTTCCTCGCTAAGGTAACTCTTGGGCATATGTTTTTCCGAAGGGCAGAAGATGCATTCCCCCGGGCAGGGATAGTAGCGGGTTAGCACGGTGACCGTAGTCACGCCGGAGAGGGTGCGCGTGGGTTTCATGCGGATTTTAGAAAGCAGCTGCTCATCCTCTTCCCATGCGCCGCTTGCAATCTTTTGGTGGTACACCGCAACCAGGGCGTGTTTGGGGATGAATCCTCCGCCGTCTGGTTTGGGATGTTCACGCTGGGCTGTGTTGAGGTCAACACCCTGTTTGAGATCTTTAAGGATCTCCAGCGCTTGCCCAAGTTCCGCTTCGCTGTAGGTTCGCTTTTTCTTCCAGGTTTCTGCTTTCATACGCATGAATTGTACCCATAAATCCAAGGCGCTGCGAATATTTTACGATGTATAAGGTTTTACAATCTTTTTACAGACCGTCAACAAAATTCTAATAGTGTTATATTATGCTAAAATATGAATCAAGCAATGAAAAATGAGAGGTAATAAAGATGAAATGGTCTTGGAATGTTGGACGAATCGCTGGGATTGACCTTAAGATCCATCTCACATTCGTCTTTTTATTGATTTGGACAGGGTTTACTACCCTTAGTTCTGGTGGGGATATGGCTGCGATGGTGGGCGATATTCTGCTGATATTAGTTTTGTTTCTGTGTGTGGTTTTGCATGAGTACGGCCATGCGCTGACGGCGCGGCTGTTTGGTATCCATACCCAAGATATTACCCTGCTGCCCATCGGCGGCGTTGCCAGGCTGGAAAGCATGCCCGAAGATCCAAAAGAGGAATTAGCGGTGGCAGCAGCCGGGCCGGCAGTTAATCTGGTGATCGGCGCAGCTTTACTGGTCAGCCTCCTGCTTTCGGGTTCTTTTGCATCCCCAATGGATATTTCAGCTTTGACAGGAAATTTCTGGGTGCGGTTGATGTCTATGAATTTTTCACTTGTAGCTTTCAACCTGATTCCGGCTTTCCCTATGGACGGCGGCCGTGTCCTGCGGGGGATCCTGGGATTGCGCATGGATCGCGTTAAGGCAACGAAGATCGCAGCCAACATCGGTCGCGGCATTGCCGTGCTGATGGGGCTGGTTGGATTCTTCATCAACCCCTGGCTGGTGCTGATCGCTTTGTTTGTCTGGTCGGGCGCCGGTGCCGAAGCTCAATCGGTGGAAGTCAAAGCTGGACTAAAGGGGTTGACGGTGCGGGATGCGCTGGTGACCCAGTTTTATCAGGTGGAAGCCAATCAGTCTTTAGTGAATGTGTTTCAACTCTCCATGCAAACCGGGCAGCAAAATATCCCTGTGATCTCCAATGGACACCTGCTGGGTATCATCCGCCGTCAGGATTTGTTGAGTGCGATGGAGCGTTTGGGAGAACGAGCGCCGGCTTATGCTGCCATCGGTGTTGAGCCTGAGGGGCTGGATCCGGAAATGTCCTTGGCGGATGTGCTGCCGAAATTTAGCACCTGTCGCGTACAGCCCGTGGTTGAAGATGGCGCGTTGATCGGTCTGGTTACACCCGAAAGCGTACAACAGGTGATGTGGTTGAACCGGAAAATGAATAGCTCTCCAACCCCGCCACCGAACGAAAAAACGGACACTATTTAAACTTATTTTTAAGGTTGATTGAATCGACTTCCTCTTCTCATTAATAGCAGTCGGTTTTTTTATTACACGGCGAGATCAGATCAAACTGAATTTCATGATGATTCTAATTCGTTGACAATTACTCTGTTGAGATTGATGCTTGACAAAATTCTTGGGATATTGCTATCATAAACCCAATTGATTATCCTTTAAAAGGAGTTGGGGTAATGATGTCAAAACGCTGGTATGTTTATGGGCTTGTCGGGTTGGTCTTTGGAATCTTTGACTGGTTCTACCTTGACTGGTTATCTTCAGGGCTTGGTCCCAACCTTGGCGATAATCCATTTGTTATTATTCCCATCATCGTGGCACTAAATTACGGGATTTGGTTGGTGCCCGTCATCCCCGTAACGATTTATGAGGCGCGCAGGGCTGATGCTATCAAGGGTCCCATCCTTGCCGGGGTCCTCACCTGGAGCTGTGCGATGGTCAGCTATTACGCCTATTATGGAATTCTCCTGTCCTTAGGTAAGCTGCCCCACTTGGATTATTTTAATGTTTTCAATGAGCACAATGATGGATTTTGGCGAGAGTATTGGGATATGTTTAACAATATCATTCTGGGGCAATTTTTGGAGTGGATATTGATTGCTGTTGTTGGGGGAAGTGTTATTGGTGCGCTCGCCTGGTGGATTTCACGAAGAGGGAAGAAACTAGAGGAAAGCCAGAAACAATAACAGCTTTTATATTTCAACACGATTAAGAATAACTTCTGGATGACAGAGCTTGCGATTGCAATGATTTTGGAGATACACTATACTTTGGTCAATATGGATAAAGCCACATGCGATGCATTATTGAAGATCAATCAGCAATTCTATGACCAATTTGCGGGGTCGTTTTCAGCCACCCGGGGCAGGGTACAGCCCGGCGTGAGGCGGCTCCTCCCCCGCATGTTGAGCGCCGAGTCTATTCTGGATGTGGGCTGCGGCAACGGCACCCTGGCAAGGGCGTTGCAAAAGGCGGGCTTTACAGGGCACTATGTGGGCTTGGATATGAGCGGGGGGCTGCTTGAGCAGGCTGAGGCATTGACGAGTGAAACATCCACAGGTATTTATGAGTTTCGGAAAGTAGACCTGGCAGAGTTTGATTGGCATCATCCATTCAAAGGAATGTCTTTTGATTGGGCCGTCTCTTTTGCTGTGCTGCATCACATTCCTGGGGAGGATTTACGCAGGGGAACTGTGAGGTTTTTTGCGGATTTAATCTCACTAGAGGGTCGGATTGCAGTCTCTGTCTGGCAGTGGCAGAACAGCCCACGGCTGCGCAAGCGCGTCCAACCCTGGTCGAAGGCAGGGCTGGACCCCGAGCAGGTTGATGAGGGCGATGTGCTGCTGGACTGGCGCGCTGGCGATACCGTTGGCTTGCGCTATGTGCATACCTTCAGCGAAATCAGCCTGGCGCAACTGGCGGAGTCAGCCGGATTTGAGGTCTTAGATACATTTTTATCCGATGGCAAGTCGGGGGATTTGGCGCTGTATCAGGTGTGGGAAAAAAAGAAATAAATGAGGTTCGAAAAAAATAATCCGATAAGATTTAGATTAGCTATTAATAAGAATGGATGATTCTGAAAACTAGGAATAATAATTTGATTCTAAATAAAGAATATATCTTAAGACGTAGGGGCGACCCACGGGTCGCCCGCATTGTAAATAACGAATAATAAAATGTTTTTATGATAGCAATTATTTAATTCTCTTAATAATGTCTAGAAAAATTACAGATTCTATCCCAAAGCGACATCCAAAAACATCATGACGGCGAACCCCAGCATGACACCGATGGTGGGGATATCCGTATGCCCTTCGCATTTCGATTCGGGGATCAGTTCCTCAGCGACCACATAGATCATGGCACCGGCGGCGAAAGCCAGCGCATAAGGAAGCAGCGGACGCATGAACAGGGTGGCAGCTGCGCCGAGGATGCCGGCAATGGGTTCCACCATTCCAGAAAATTGACCGTAGATGAACGCTTTACCAACCTTCCATCCTTCTCGGCGCAGAGGTGCAGAGACGGCCAGCCCTTCGGGAAAATTTTGGATGCCGATACCCAACGCCAGGGCAACGGCTGAAGCTACATCAGCGCCTTCAACGCCCGCGGCTGCTGCACCAAAGGCGACGCCCACAGCCAACCCCTCAGGTATATTGTGCAGGGTAATGGCGGTGATCAGCAGGGCACTGCGCTGCCAGGAGGATTTGACGCCTTCAGCTTCGGTGATGTCCCGTCCCATGTGCAGGTGGGGGAGGAGCTTATCCACCCCGAAGAGGAATGCGCCGCCCAAAAGGAAGCCAGTAGCAGCCGGAAACCAGGGGGGCACGGGCAAGTCCTGTGACATTTCGATGGCAGGGGCTAACAGCGACCAATAGCTGGCAGCGATCATCACGCCGGATGCGAAACCGAGCATGCCATTCAGCAGCTTACGGCTGACCTCTTTCGTGAGGAAAACACCGGCAGCCCCCAACGCTGTCACAGCCCAGGTGAATAATGTCCCAAATAGTGCTTGAATGATGGGGGAATAACCCTCTAAAAAGGCGATCATTGTGTCCTTGTTCCTTTCTTCCTTGTCTATTCCGTCCGATTATAGCATATTGTTAGGTAAATGCAAATAAATATTTATTTATAACTAAATTAATGCCCGTTTGGGTTCAAGGTAAAATGGAAGCATGGAAAACCTGCAAGAGAAGTTATCTGTTATCGTCCATGCCATCCGACATCGAGCCGACTTGATCGGTGAGACCCAGGTTTACCGCATGTTCAACGGCTTTTATGAAGGCATCCCTGACCTGGTCATTGACCGCTATGGTCCAGCGCTGGTTATTTTTAATCATACCGAATCTGGGGCATTGGAGGGAATAACCGATGAAATTGCAGGTTGGGCGCTGGAGCATTTAGAAGGGGTAGGTGCTGTCCTGCTTAAAAAGCGACAACATCCGGTTGAAGATATAAGAAACGGCGTCCTGATCGCGGGTGAATCTCTCCCAGAAGCGGTTATTGAATATGGGGTGCATTACGCCCTTGACCTGAAGATGAATCAGGATGCGAGTTTTTACCCCGATACGCGCGAACTACGCCAATGGCTGCGGACCAATGGAGCGGGAAAGAGCGTGTTGAACACTTTTGCCTACACCGGCAGCCTGGGCGTGGCGGCGGGCGCGGGCAGCGCAGCGCAGGTGGTGCAAACCGACCTCAACCGGCGGTTTCTCAGCCTTGCCGAGCGCTCATGGCAGCTCAACGAACTGGCGCAGGATAAATGTGAGATTATCGCTGGGGATTTCTTCCGGGTGGCGTCGCGGCTGCGTCATGCTGGGAAATTGTTTGATATTGTGATCCTGGACCCGCCTTTTTTCTCCACCACGGACGCCGGCAAGGTGGACCTGGAAGGGGGGATGACCCGTTTGATCAACAAGGTGCGACCTCTGATCGCGCATGAAGGGATTCTGGTCGTTGTCAACAACGCGCTGTATGTCTCCGGAGAAACCTACATAGCGGAATTGGATGCCCTGTGTGAAAGCCCTTACCTTGAATTTGAGGGCATCATACCTATCCCGCCAGATGTAACCGGTTATCCTGAAACAGTGGTGGACGCACCGCCGGTGGACCCTGCGCCCTTCAACCACCCCACCAAGATCGCCCTGCTGCGCGCCTTCAGGAAAGACGAGCGCAAATAGACGAGTTAAAAATCTTCATCAAAATTTGATACAAGCTTCTATATTAAAATCGTAGGGGCGACCCACGGGTTGTCCGCAATTGGACCTCATATTAATTCCACTATCGATCTCACTTCACAATCTGAAACACAGCCCCCTCCCATGACGCCAGCGTCCGCTTGCGCAGGTGGCCGTCTTCGATCACCGCCCCCCCGCCGCCCAGCAAATCTTCGAGCTGCGTGCCGTCAGGCATGTGCCCTTCCACGGGGATGTTCAAGTCCCAATGGCCGCCGTTGGCGTTCAAAGCGATCAGCATCTTGGCGCTTTCCAAATGGCGCAGGTAAGTTAGGTGGCGCCCCTCGGCATATAAGGAAACATATTCCCCCGTACGCAGGACGGGGTGGGCATGGCGCAGGTGCGCATAGGTTTTCACCGCATTACGCAGGTCATGATCCCAGCGGGACTCATCCCAGGGGAATGCCCCCCGATTTTCCGGCTCCCGCCCGCCGGTCAGGCCGATCTCGTTGCCGTAATAAATGCAGGGCGCGCCAGGATAGGTCATCTGGAACAGGGTTGCGAGCCGAAAGACCTCTTTACGCCCGCTGACCATGGTCAGGAAGCGCGGCGTGTCGTGGCTGTCCATCAGGTTGAGCTGCGCCAGCGCGTTCTGGCGCGGATAAATCTCCAGCAGCTCCTTGGTGCGCTGAGCGAACCCTTGGGCATCCAGCGCGGGCACTTCCGGCAGGCCCATCATGCCGGAGATCATAGTCTCATCTCGGCTCTCAGCACCGAAGAAACCAATGCAGGCGGCGGTGAACTGGTAGTTCATCACGCCGTCGAACATGTCGCCCTGAAGCCAGTCTTGGGCTTCGGAAGGGATCTCACCCACCAGGTAGGCGTCTTCATTGGGCAGCTTGGTGGCGGTGCGGAACTGGCGCCAGAAGGATTCGTCTTTGATTTCGAAGGGCACATCCAGCCGCCAGCCGTCCGTCCCGCGTTCAATCCAGTGCTTGGCGACCTCGAACAGGAAGGACCGCACCTGGGGGTTGTCGGTGTTGAACTGGGGCAGGGCGGGTAGGTTCCACCAGCAGGAATAATTGGGTTTGCCCTGATAGGCGTTCATGGGGAAGCCGTAGACATCGAACCAGTCCAGGTAGGGGGATTTCTCGCCGTTTTCCAGGATATGGTTGAATTGAAAAAAGCCCCGGCTGGCGTGGTTGAACACGCCGTCCAGAACGATGCGGATATCACGCCGGTGGGCTTCCTCCAGCAGTTTGAAGAAGATTTTATTGCCGCCGAGGATGGGGTCCACGTGGTAATAGTCATAGGTGTGATAGCGGTGGTTGGCGGCGGAGGCGAAGATGGGGTTGAGGTAGATGGCGTTGATCCCCAGGTCCTGCAGGTAGTCCAGTTTTTCATAGACGCCCAGCAGGTCGCCGCCCTTGAAGCCGGTGCGCGTCAGGGGGGAATCCCAGGGTTCGAGGTAGGTAGGTTTATCGAGGGAATTGGATTTGGCGAAGCGGTCGGGGAAAATTTGGTAAAAGACGGCGTTTTTGACCCAATCGGGGGTGTGCGTCAGTCCGGGCATAAGGGAAGCTCCTTGTGTTTTTGATTGCGGTTTTCATTTTACCATTTAAGGGCGCGCGGGGGGATGGGGGAGGCTGGGCTTTATTGAGTGATGTTATGGGGTGTGATATTGCGGGTCATTTTCCCAATTTTGTGGATTGGCTTCAATGTAGTCCAATGCCCGCTGGAATTCCGCTTCATCGCGGATGACGTGTTCGTAATAGTTGCGCTGCCAGACTTGATAATGTTCATATCCTTTGATTCGACGGATTTTTCTTGTCACAGTGGATTTAAATGCGCCGATGATTACCCCCAAAGCAGCAGGATCGTTCCGTAGGGGCGACCCACGGGTCGCCCGTGGAGATTGACCTTGAATGACGATCACGCCGTGCACGTGATTGGGCATGATCACGACAGGCTCATTAATTACATTCGGGAAATGTTCGGGGATTTCGTGCCACGTTTCTTCAACGATCTTGCCGATATCACTCAGATCAACGCGGCCATCCGTGATTTTCCCGAAAATGCACAAATGCTGATGAGCCACGATCGTCACAAAATATGCGCCGGGTTGGGCGTAATCATAATCCGGCAGGCGAATGGATCGCCGTTGAGGGATGTCCCGCTTGGGTTCCATGAAAGGGATTATAAACTGATTTATGTTCGTTTGGTTATGGAGACTGTGATTTGTGGGTGTGATTCGGCGGGCGACCCACGGGTCGCCACTACGGTTGTGTCATATATTTTTATTGACAGTCGGGTGCCTGGGGGTTAAGCTTAAGCGTGGGAATGGCGAGGTCCCGGTGGGCCTCCCGGTCTTCAAAATCGGTGTCGGGTCGCGTGGCGAGCCGTGGTGGGTTCGACTCCCATCCATTCCCGTCTGAGGTTGGGGAGAACTTCATGCACATACAGAGCAGCCCGGAAGGGTTTTACCGCGGGCTGGGCTTTGAACCCACGGGGGATTTTTACGGCGACGAGCCGGAGGAGAAGTTGGTGATTAAGGGAGAATAATTAGCTGTCACGCAGGTGAGGCTGCTCTGCAGCCTCACCATGCATGACCTACGTGTGGTGTAGGTCATGTGTGGCGGCTCAACAGAGCCGCCCACGTGACAAGGCTGAAAATCTCATATCATCAAAAACCACAAGGAAAACAGTGCTATAATCATCACGTTAAATCAACTTGTCAAAGGAGCACAATGCAACTGCAATCAAAAATCAAAGACATCTTCGTCGAGCAAAAAACCATCCAACTGGCGACAGCGTCCGCCGAGGGCATCCCTAACGTGTGCCACATCGGCTGCAAGTACCTGCGCGAGGACGGCAAGCTGGTCATCATCGACAACTACATGAAGAAGACCCGCTCCAACGTGCTGGAAAATCCCCGTGTGTCGGTCCTGCTCAGGGACGAAAACGGGTCTTACCAGCTTAAGGGCGTCTGCGAGTATGTGGACGAAGGTGAGGAATATGAGGTGGCGAGAAAATGGATGAAGGCGAAGGGCGATAAGTACCCCGCCAAGGGCGCGCTGATCATTGAGGTGACGGAAGTGTACGATTCTACGCCTGGGGACTGCGCTGGGGAGAAGATCGCTTAGTTTACAGTTCTATTCAGGAAAAATCTAATATAAAGTCGTGCAAAGTGTCCCCAGAGGGCATTTTGTATTTAAAGCGCGGCTCAGTCCTCCAGGATGATATCCAGGCTGTGCAGCAGGCTTAGCGCCTCCGGCAGGGAGAATTTGGTCTGGTGCAAGGTGTTGTGCGCGGCGTTGATAGCGTAGCCCGTTGCCCCAGTGAAGTCCGCTTCGGTCAGGTCACAGCTTTTAAAAGTGCAGTTCTCGAAGCGGCATTTGCGCCACACGCTCTCCGCAAGATGGCAGTTCTCGAAGGTGCGACTGTGAAAAGTGACTTCTTCCACCTGGGCGGCGGGATCGTGGATGTCCTTGAAGGTTCGTTCCGCATAGGAGGGCAGGTCAAAAGGGGACACGGTTTTCCTTCCAGCGGATTTATCGCCAGTAAAAGTTGGTTAAGTAAGAATAATCTATTTCAGTTAAGATATCCTCGTCCAGCAGGATGAGCTTCTCGCCGGTGGTGAGGTCGCTCAGGTAGACGCTGATCCGATACTTGCCCTCCTCGGTCAGGTCGGTCAGGAACAGCAGGATCTGATCCCCCTCCGGCGACCAGGCGAAGCGGGGTTCCAGCAAGGCGCTGACGCCCTCCAAATCCCCGAAGTTGTACAGGACGCCGTTATCCAGATTCCATAAATAGGTCTGCAGGCGCTCAGAGCGCTCATAATACTCGCTGTACACGTTATATAAGATGAACAACATGTCCCCATTCGGGGAGAAGGCGTATGAGTCCACCTCGGGGTAGACCTCGAACCCGCTTTCCGCGGGGAAGTAAAGTGTCCGCTGGGTGCCGAGTCCGCCGGATGTTTCCATCATCAGGAGGTAGGGGATGTGATAATAATTCTCCGCTTTGGCTGCGTCTGGGTTGAGGAAGGCTATCAGGCTCCCATCGGGGGAGAAAACGGGCTGTTTGACGCCAGTCAGCGCTTCCGGCTTGCCCCCGTCCGTCTGCTTGTAGACCCCCTGGGACTGGCAGAAGTCCTTTCCGCTGCAGGACCCGGCTTCGAAGACCAGGGTGTCGTCCCTGTTGGTGGGGAACAGGGTAAAAGCATCCCCGGTATCCGCTTGGAGGGGGGTGGTTTCATCCAGATAGATGATCTCGGACTCGTCCTCGTTCCAATAGGCGCCCTGCCCCCCATAATAAAGGAAAGTCTCGCTGACCAGGTTGGCTGTCCCCTCATTCAGGTTGACTTCAAACAGATACGGACCGTGGTTGACCAGCAGGCGCGTTCCATCGGCGCTGACGTCCTGCAGGTCATAGCCCTCGCCCAGCACCTGGGTCAGGGTTTGCGAGCTGACATGATAAGCGTACACGCCAGCCGGCGTGACGACGCCATCGCTGGACTGCGCTCTGCCGAAGAAAACACAGCCGCCGCTCTCGCAATCTGGTTTGGTCACCTGGGGTTCGGGGGCGGCTGAGGTGGCAGTGGGGGTGGGGGAAGCGTCCCCTGCGGCGACCTGACCTGCGCCGCCTTCCTGGATGAATGTCCAGGTCTGATAAAGGGCGCGCAGGGCGAGGACGTTTTTGAGCTTGTACCCGGCTTCGCTGAGGTGGAAGCCCTCGCGCTCGGGGTCGATGCCGTAGTTATCCAGGTACTGTGCCGCCCGCCAGAAATTGACCAGGGGAAGCTGGTATTCATAGGCCAGGCGCACGATGACGGGGTTGATGACATGGGTGCCGTCGCGCATTTCGGAGGAATCCGCCTTGGTGAGTAGGATGGGCACCGAGCCTTTGGCAATGACGGTGTCGAGGATCTGGCGCAGGTAAACCTCATAGCGGTCGATGGTATCCGGGTCCAGCCAGGTTTCTAGGGTGACCAGGACATAGGCGGGGTTGTTGATGCGGAATTCGCAGGTGAGAGGTGTCTCGCCCGGCTTGCATTCCTCGGGGTCGGCTTGCAGGCTGTTGAGGATGGAGGCGGCGGTGAAGCCGCCGCGTGCGGTGACCGCCCAGCGGTCGAAGGACTCGTCAAAATAATTGATGGCATTCCACAGCTGGCTTTCAGCTGGGTCGGGTTCGAGTGCACCCCTGCCGAAGGGTCCCATGAAAACGAAGGGGATGGCTTGGCAGTCGCCAATCACGGAGAAGCTGTGGGGGTCGCGCCCCTGGCGCTGCCCCTCTGCGTAGATATCCAGCACACGCTTGTGGATGGCTTTTGGGGAGATGGGTGCCTGACGCCAGTCGCTGAGGGTGGGCGCGGGTGTGAAAGTGGGGGAAGGGGCGGGTGCTTTGGTCTCGCTTGCTTCACCTGTTTTCTGAGGATCTTCCTCTGTTATGGCTGCGTTTGTCTCGGTTTCCGTTGGTTGAGATGAGGCTGTGGTTTTCTCTGGCTTCGTGTTTGCAACCGTTGGCTGCGTTGCAGCGGGCTGGCAGGCTGTGAGGATTAGGAAGGCGGTCAGGATGATAAAGGCGGCTGTGCGCCTGATTTTTTGAATGCGGTGCATGAAGCGAATCTCCGTGATTGGGTCGTGATCGTAGTGTCATTTTACGCATGGGCATGGGGGATGTCAATCAACGCCTTATCCGTCAGCTTCGCTGAACAGGCGAAAAAAACAGATCGTAAAAAGACCAAATCAAATTCTCAAATTCGGGCGAGGCACGCCTCGCCCCTACGAAGAATTTAAAGTTTAGAGGTTGACTGAGTAAATTTTTATGTTCTCACCTTTTTATATTCTTTGACGCTGAGAAACGTTTTCTTGAATTTGTCCCATCCTTCAGTTTCGCCGATAAGGATAATTGTAAATGCCTCCCAATTATATGCGTAGGGGCGACCCGTGGGTCGCCCGCCTGATAACTCGATAATATGTTACTATCCAACCATGTTTAAAACCTAAACTTACGAATATCAAAAAAGAAGACAATTTCAATAACGGTATTTCGGGTTTATACCATAGTTGGTCTTATCCTTTGTTTTATGGTTTAATTAATCACGTTTGCGGTAGAACTAAAAAAATTAAAAATAATTAATCGAATTGGAAAAATATGAGCCAAGGGACACTTCAACATTTACCCGTTGATTTAGCGGCGATCACCCAGCACGTCAAACAGGTCTTTGACATCGAAAGCGTGACCACCGGCGGCGCGAAGCAGGGATACCATGCTAAATACACCGGACGGCTGACGATGGCGGACAGCGAAGCGGCTTACGATCAGCTCGCTGCTGCGGTCAAGCCTATGAGGCTGACGGTCTTATTCCGTGAAGTTGAGGGACAGCAGGTGATCCTGCTGATTGATGAACTTCCCGAGCCAACGACCGGTCCGGTGTGGGTCATTATCCTGTTGTTTGTGTTGACGATCCTGAGCGTGATGTTCACCGGCGCGCAATTCGCAGCGACGGACATGACCTCGCCCTTCAAGCAGTCCTTTACAGGATTCCTGCAGTACCTTCTCAAAGGCTGGCCCTTTGCCGTGAGCCTGTTGGGCATTCTGCTGGCGCATGAGTTGGGGCATTATCTGGTGGGGCGGTCGCGGGGCGAGAAGGTGACCCTGCCTTATTTCATCCCCTTCCCCTTCAGCGCATTTGGGACTATGGGGGCGTTTATTAATATGAAGGAGATCCCCAAGAATAAGAAGCACCTGCTGGATATCGGCATCGCCGGGCCGCTGATTGGCTTGCTGGTCGCCATCCCGGTACTGTTCATCGGCTTAAGCCTTTCCACGTTGGGGCCGATTGAAGGCGAACTGCAGGAGGGTTATGTTCATTTTATTGAGGGTAATTCCCTGTTCTATCTGGGGGCGAAATACCTCACTTTCGGGAGGCTGCTCCCGCATCCAGCGTCCTACGGCGACCTGTCACCCTTCCTGTACTGGCTGAAATACTTTTTCACCGGTTCACCTGTGCCCGTGGGTGGGCTGGATGTGCAGATCCATCCGGTTGCCTGGGCGGGGTGGGCAGGGCTGTTCGTCACCGCCATCAACCTCATCCCGGCGGGTCAGCTTGACGGCGGGCATGTGTTGTATGTGCTGCTTGGCAAGAAGAAAGCTCAGCGGCTCCTGCCGGTGATCCTGATCCTCCTGGGCGTTTTGGGCTTTTTTTGGACGGGTTGGTGGCTGTGGGCGGGTCTGATATTTTTTCTCGGGCGGCGTTTCGCTGAGCCACTGGACCAGATCACGCCGATTGACCGAAAGCGCAAGGTCCTTGCATCCATTGCCCTGATCATCTTTATTCTGATTTTTATCCCTGTTCCACTGGTGGTTATACAATGACTATTATGAAATCCTTTAGTACTCAATCTTGTTGGCGTTTATTGTTTTTCTTGATGATTATCCTTTCGATGTCCCTTACTGGCTGTAAAACCAGCGACCCGACGCCAACCGAGGCTGTCTCTGAAGGATCAACGCCGACCGCTCAACCATCAGCAACAACGGATACGCCTGAGGTCGCTGTAACCCAGTCCACACCAGTGCATTTGATGGTTGACGAGGAAGACCTGGCGGGGATTGTGGTACGCTTCCTCCACCCCTGGACGGGTGCGCTGGCGGATACGATTGAGGACATTGCGGCGCGGTTCTCCTTGACTAACGCTTGGGACATCTGGGTGGAGGTTGAAACGCCCGGCGGCGAATCGGCGATGCTGGAGGCTTTGGAGGAGAATGTCACTGAGGGCAATGTGCCGGGGTTGATTGCCGCACATCCTTACGAGCTGGCGTTGTCTGATGTTGATGTGTTCACGATTAACCTCAGCCATTATTTTGAAAATGCTGACTGGGGGTTGAGCCCGGAGGCGAGAGAGGATATCCCACCGGTGTTCCTGGACCAGTTCAAAAGCGAGGGTGCGCTGGTCGCCCTACCGGTCGCACCGCAGGCGACGGTCATTTTCTACAACCAAACTTGGGGCGGTGAACTCGGTTATGCTTATGCGCCAAAGGATGCAGCGGCGTTCCAGGAACAGTCCTGTGAAGCGGTTTATGCCAATAACGAGGACGATAATGTAGATAATGACGGCACGGGCGGCTGGCTGGTGAGCTTTGAACCAGCGGTGTTGGCAAGCTGGTATGCCGCGTTTGATGGTGATCTGCCAGTTGATGGGATGCCGAGTTTTGACACCGAAGCTGGAGAGGCAGCGTTCAGCACTTTGAAGTCAACTTTCGATCAGGGATGTATTTGGATTGGCAGGCAGCCCGAGCCTTATTTTTATTTTGCCAACCGCTATGCATTGATGTATGCTGGGACTCTGGATCAGATTCCGGTTCAAATGGGCTGGATGGGGGAGGCTGAGAATGGGGATACCTGGACAGCGATGGGTTTCCCCGGGACAGCGGGTGAGACAATGCTCATTGATGGACCGGGCTTGATGGTCACCGCGGATTCACCTGAGAATCAAATGGCAGCCTGGTTGTTTGCCCGCTATTTATTAGAACCTGACGTGCAGGCGGAGCTTGTGCGTAGCGGGTTCACGCTTCCAGTGCGGGAATCGGCGATGGAATTTCTGGGGGAGTTCAGCGCAGCTTATCCACAGTGGGTGCAAGCCGTAAACATGATGGACGTGGTGGAGCCGCTCCCGATCTCACGGGAGTGGGGTGTTGGCCGGTTCCTCTTGCAGGATGCCATGGATCAGTTTTTGCATATGGTGATAGACCCTGCCTCATCTATTTCCAACGAGCTTTCGTCCATCCTGGAAGAACTGGATGCTGAGATCATTGAGTTGGAAGGGATGGCACCCTGATGACGGATAAACCCAAGGTGACGGTTTATACCGATGGCGCCTGCGAGGGAAACCCGGGTCCGGGAGGCTGGGGGGTGATCCTGCGCTACGGCAGGCACGAACGGAAACTTTCCGGCGGTGAAGAGGATACCACCAACAACCGCATGGAGCTGCGCGCCGCGCTGGAAGCCCTGCGGGTGCTGACTGAGCCCTGCCAGGTGACGCTTTTCACTGATTCGGAATACTTGAAGAAAGGAATAACGGAATGGCTGCCGAATTGGAAGCGGCGCAATTGGCGGCGTAAAGGGGGGAAGCTGGCGAACGTGGACCTGTGGATGAAGCTGGATGAAGAAATGGGCAGGCATGAGGTACACTGGCGTTGGGTACGCGGTCACTCGGGGCATATGATGAATGAGCGTGTGGATAAATTAGCGAAAAAAGCGATTCCGGATTGATTGAATAAAAATAAATATCTCCGGGACAAATTAAAATAAATTAATAGTGGCAATGTAGGCAAAAGTTGATATAATAGGATTACCCGCTGCCTTGGAAGGTGTTATCCTGTACTAAACGCCATTAAGGCATTCCTGAGAATCAAGCAATTTTTTCATCGTTGAAATTGGATGGATTCGGGTGTGGATTTATTGTTGATTCAAATATAAAGGAGAAGTCATGCAGAAAACAGCGATCAAAACCTTAATTGTCGTCATTAGTTTTGTTACCCTTGTCGGTCTTGCTTGTGATATCAATGGGGGAAGTGATCCAACGGCGACTTCTGTATCGATTGTAGAAACAGAAGAACCAACCCCAACGAATACAACAGAACCTGTGGTCATGCCAACGACCACTACAAAGCCAATGCCGACCATTACCACCGCGCCACCCACGGAAGAGGTTGTGGATAAGCCCCCGGCATATTTCACGGAGGAGTTTGATGGCGACCTCAGCAGTTGGACCTATTTCATGATGCATGGTGATGAAAATAATATGGATCTTTATACAGATCAAGGGAATCTGGTGTTTGATTTGCGCGGCGAAGAGCAATACGTTTATTTGCTTTATGATGAATACTATTATTCAGAGGTTATGATTGAAGCGCTAGCTGAGAACCGTGGGAAGAACACCAACAATGTCAGCTTGATCTGTAATTATACCGATCAATATGGATGGTATGAATTTAGTGTCAGCAATGGAGGAATGTGGGTCATATGGGTATATTCTGAAGTTGATGGCGGTTATGCCGTTATAAACAGCGGTGGATCCACCCATGTGAACATGGGTAAAGATTCCAATTATTACACAGCTATCTGTGTCGGTAACCGGCTTGAACTGTATATCAACGGGTTTAAAGAGGCGTCGGTAACTGATACTCGATATAATCTATCTGAAGGGCAGGTCGGTTTAGGTGTTTCTTCTTTTAATGTGACGCCAATTCTAGTTGAGTTCGATTATTTCTCGATTGATTATCCATAAACCCGAAGCAAATAAGGTATAATGGGAGGGTGAAACAACTCTCCCTTATTTATTTCCCCCTAAGCATGTGGAAAAGAACGGATGTTTGTGTTTCTTTTCGATCAGGAGAAACCACATTTGGATGATTGTCTTCTCACCTAGAAAAATTTTGAATATGTCAATATACTGTTATGAGAGCACAATCGAATAGAATACTAAGTGTACAGAATTGTTTGACTATGTATATGTGAACAAAATTAGAAAATATGAGAAACCAGAGGATAAGGATGAAGAAAAAAATACTTCTAGTGCTAATCGCCAGCTTGTTATTAACAGTACTGTTGGTGAGTGCGGTCTATGCTCAAGATGAAACACTAACGCCTACCGAAGATACTGAAGTGTCTGACCCGGTTTGCGATGTCACCAGAATCCACCCTGTACTTGAAGGTTTTTCTGTGCAATATAACATTCCATACGAGTCGTTATTGGTATATTATTGTCAGCTTGATGTCAGCGTTGGTGAAATTGCTCTGGCACTCCAGACGAATCAACGCACGGATGGAGAAACCAGTGTGGAAGACCTCTTCTCGCAGCGTGTTGATGATGGATTGGGCTGGGGTGAGATCTGGCAGAGCCTGAACTTAATCGGCAATGGTGGAGAGGGACAGGGTGAAAAAGCGCTTGTCAGGAATACGCACCGCATTGAGTTTCAGGAACAGATCCAGAACGAAGGCGAAGGCGATCAAATCCAGAATGAATCTCAAAACCAGGAGAATAATGGAAATAATCCGGATACGCCCCCCGGTCTTGAAGAGGGCAATGGAAACAACCCGGATACACCTCCTGGACAAGATGAGGATCAGGACAACGGCAATAAACCGGATACCCCCCCTGGACAAGATGAGGATCAGAACAACGGCAATAAACCGGATACCCCCCCTGGACAAGATGAGGATCAGAACAACGGTAATAAACCGGATACCCCCCCTGGACAGAGTAAGGATGGAAAACCAGGGAAACCTCCAAACGGTCCTGGAAATCCTCCCGGTCAGGAGAATTGACAATAAACATTTTACTCGTTAGTAACTTGTAAAACACAAATCCCTTCCAAACACTTTTGGAAGGGATTTTTTATTCTTAAATCTATGGTTCCAGTGGATATCCGGCTTCAATCCAGGTTTCAAATCCGCCCAGGATGGGATTTGCCTTGGAAAAACCATTTTGCAGGAGGATCAACGCCGCACGGGCGCTCGTGTTTTCATCCGGTCAGGTGCAATATGTAATTACCCAAGTGCTCCTATCTAATTGATCCATCCTTTCCTCTGTCTGGTCAAGAGGAATATTAATGGCACCAGCTATGTGTTGATTTTGATAGTCTAATTCGCTTCGGGTGTCAACGAAAACAGCTTCTCTATTGTTGTACGCCTGATAAGCTTCTCCTGCTGTGATTCGGGGGATGTCATCCGAAGTGGAGATTTCGCCAGGATCCGCAATTTGGGTTCGACGCAGGTTTTCAGCCAGGATCAAGCCGCCAATGCTGAGGACAAGGACGGCAATAAATAAAACGATGGGAAGGATGAAATGTTTCTTTCTTCTTCGCATGAACTTTCCTTTTGATATTAAACTTATTTGAATTTTCGCAGCCTGAGGCTGTTGGTGACGACAAAAATGCTGCTGAAGGACATCGCGCCAGCAGCCAGCATGGGGTTGAGCAGTCCCAAAGCTGCGGCAGGAATAAGGATGGTGTTGTAAAAGAATGCCCAGAATAGATTTTGCTTGATCGTCCGCAGCGTCCTACGTGAGAGGGCAATGGCCTTGGGGACGCCGAGCAGGTCGCCGCTGATAAGCACCACCGGCGCGGACGCCATGGCAACATCCGTGCCTGTGCCGATGGCGATGCCAATATCGGCTTGTGCCAGAGCGGGGGCGTCATTGATTCCGTCGCCGACCATAGCGACCACATGGTCCTGCTCCTGAAGGTCTTTGATCTGCGCCGCTTTTTCTCCAGGCAGCACCTCAGCTAAGACGGAGTCCACATCCACCTGTTTGGCAATGGCTTCAGCCGTTCGCTGGTTATCCCCTGTGATCATGATAACTTTTAAATTCATGTCGTGCAGTTGTTGAATGGCTGTTCTTGAGCCTTCTTTGACGGTGTCGGCAACGCCGATCACACCGGCTAAATCGGTTCCGAGCGCGATCAGGATGGCAGTCTGCCCCGCGTTTTCCAGTTGTTCCAACTCTTTTTGGACAGCATTGATCTCAATGCCTTCTTCACGCATCATCCGACGATTGCCAATCACAATGTAATGTCCGTTCACTTCAGCCTTTACACCATGGCCTGCCACGGCTTGGAAGCCTAAGGGGTCACTCAACACGAGACCTCTCGCATTAGCTTCAGCAGTGATGGCTTCGCTCAGGGGGTGTTCGCTGCCTTTTTCAACGGAAGCTGCCAGACGGAGAAGTTCGTCTTCTCCTTCTGGGAAATGATGCAAGATGATTCGAGTGACGGCAGGCTGCCCCTTGGTGATCGTGCCGGTTTTATCCAGGACGATGGAGGTGATTTGCCCGGCGCGTTCCAGGCTCTCGCTCTTCTTGATCAGAATTCCCAGCTCAGCTCCTTTCCCTGTGCCGACCATGACCGCCGTGGGGGTGGCAAGGCCCATGGCGCAGGGGCAGGCGATCACCAGAACAGCCACTGTATTGATCAAGGCGCGTGTGAACAAATCCACGGGGGCGTTTGCGCTGATGGGAACGAAGAAATACCACACGATAAAGGTGATGACGGCGATGCCGATCACGACTGGGACAAAGATGGCCGAGATTTTATCCGCCAGGTTTTGGATGGGTGCCTTGCTGGCTTGCGCTTCTTCCACCAGCTTGATGATCTGCGCCAGGGCGGTCTCTTTTCCAATCTTTGTCGCTTCAAATTTCAACAACCCAAGCTTGTTGATCGTGCCGCCGATGACTTCATCTCCAGGGTTTTTTTCAACGGGCAGGGATTCACCGGTCAGCATGGATTCGTCTACGCTTGACCTGCCCTCCACGACCACCCCATCAACGGGGATCTTCTCCCCCGGGTGCACAAGGACTAGGTCACCGATCTCAACATGATCAACGGAGACTTCCACTTCAATCCCATCTCGCACGACATAGGCTTTGCGCGGCCGTAAGTCCATCAATTTGCGGATGGAATCGCTGGCTCCTCCCTTGGCCCTGGCTTCAAAGAATTTACCCAGCTTGACCAGGGTGATGATCATGGCGGAGGTTTCAAAGTAAACGTGCCCTGGGATCCAACCCAATGTAATCGGGATGGAGTAAAAGTAGGCTGCTGATGAGCCCAACGCGACCAGCACATCCATATTGGCAGAACCGTTGCGGATGGATTTGAAGCCGTTGACGTAGTATTGCCAGCCCACATAGAACTGCACTGGCGTAGCCAGTGCCCACAGGACATAATCTAACCATGGCAAGCTTGTTATGGCGGCAGGCAGCAGGTTCATATCCCGCCCCATGGAAAGGATGAACAGCGGGACGGTGAAAATCAATCCGACGATCAATAACCGGCGCTGTTGGGCGATTTCCTGCTGACGCGCTTTGGATTCGGCATCTTCCAGGTCAAGGTCTGCTTCGAGGGTTTCAAAGCCCGCTGACCGGATCGTTTTTCGCAGGTCGTTCTGGCTGAGGACGGTGGGCACATATTTGATCAGCGCTTTTTCCGCAGTTAAATTGACGCTCGCTTCGATGACGCCTTCTTTGGCGTCGAGGGCTTTCTCCAGGCGCGCGGCATCGGCAGCGTCCGAAAGGTGCTTGATGCCGAGGGATGCTTCACCCATGGCAACTTCATACCCTGCGCGTTGGACGCGGGAGATGAAATCTTTAAGGGAAGCTTTCTCAGGATCATAACTGACCGCAGCGCGCTCTGAGGACAGGTTGACATTGGCAGTTTGAACTCCCTCAACTTTCTTGAGGTTGCGCTCAACCGTTGCGACACAGTTGGCGCAGGTCATGCCCAAGATGGGAAGTGTGAGATGTTTTTGGTTTGTCATAGGTGTGATTTCAAGCTACTGGATAGTTGATTTCACCCAGTAATTGCTTGATGATTTCTTCGGTGGCGGGCTCTTCAAAAGTAATGGTCACCTGTTTGGTTTGCACATCAGCATCCACTTTTGTGACGCCTTCTATTTCAGAAAGTTCCATGGTGATCGTACGTGTGCAGTGTTTGCAGGATATTTGGGGAATCGTGTAAGTTACGGTATTCATTTGGATCTCCTTCGTGTAAAAGCTTATCTTATGTACCATGATGGATACTTTCAATAAGACAAAATTACCTTAAATAGGCTGAGTTTTGAATCCCATCACTTTTTACGAATTATTGCGAAGGGATTAATATTAATATTACCTTGTTTACCCAATTAGGTCAATTAATGAATTATAAGAATCATACTGCATTTGAGCAATATTAGATGCGTTCTGGATGGAGAAACCAGTATAATTGACGCTGTCAGTTCACTGGAGAAACATTGATGAAAGAAAAGCAGCTCGGATTTGTATTAATGGTCCTATCCGCCCTGGGATTGGCATTCAGCACAATTTTGATGAAGATCATCCCGCAATATACCTCTCTGATGCCAGGCGATGTGGCGATATGGCGATTTGCCATTGCAGCGCCGCTGATCTGGATCATTAATGTCTTACTCAAACCCAATCAGAGGCGCGTTTCAGGCACTATCTGGCGATTCCTGGGTTTGGGTGTAATTTATGCCATTGCTAATTTTTGTGCGGTGTTTGCCCTGAGCCGCCTGGACTCATCTTTATATGTCATCATTGTTTACATTTACCCCTCACTCGTCGTGTTATTTTCGCTGGGGGCTGGTAAACCTGTACCGCGCTTGTATTGGTTGGGATTACCGCTGACTTTCCTGGGATTGGCGTTGACAGCTTATGATTTTGGTCAGGCATGGTCTGTTGACTTAATTGGGCTTCTAATTACATTATTAAACGCCTTTGCCATGGCAGCTTACCTGATCCTCAGTGAAAGTGTCTTCAGGAAAAATCAAGGACGCCTGGCGGGGACAAGATGGGTACTGACGGGCGCCATGGTTGCCGGCCTGGTTATGATCCCATTTTTGGGATGTCGTGTACCGGACTCATGGAGGGGATGGTTGTTGCTGCTATCCTTTGGAATACTGGGTACATTGATCCCTATTCTTTTAATGAACCTTGGATTGCAATACATCGGTGCGGCTCGGGCATCCGTTATTGTCACCTTGCAGCCTGTCATGACCGTGATATTTGCAACGCTATTTCTCGGCGATACCCTCAAGCCCCAGCAGTGGATAGGAGGGGCGTTGGTCATCTTATCTGTGGTCATACTTCACCAAAGTTCTGATCGAAAGGGAAAGGAAGATAACCACCTCAAATAGAGCGACTTCTATCTGAAATTCCACTTTATGCGATTATTCTTTCCATATCTGCAGGGGGTAAGGTGTAGGTAGTTATGATGGTGTTGTGGTACCTTATTATGGTTATAAACAGTTTTCTATAATCAGTCTAATTACGTTGGTTTAGTATGAATGAAATGAGAAGGTGAATGTCTGAAAATAGGAAGAACATCGCGATTAATTTTTTGGGGAAAACAGTACTCCTTTTGGGTTCGAATTTAATTCTTTTAGCAGGCGCGGGGCTGACCACAGCTATGCCTGCAATGACCCGGGAATTTCACAGCGTGCCCGGCGTACAGTTTTGGGTTTCCATGATCGTCATGCTGCCGGCTCTTTTTGTCGTTCTCGGCGGTCCTGTGGTGGGTTATTTGACGGATAAACTCGGCAGAAAGCCAGTCTTGGTTGTGTCCATTCTATTGGGTGGGATAAGCGGTAGTGCTGCTTATTTCCTTGAATCAATCGCTGCCATTTTAACGATGCGCGCTTTGTTGGGGTTGAGTACAGCTGGCGCTATGACGGCGACCAATTCCCTGATTGCCGATTATTTTGAGGGTCAGGAGCGGGTGAAATTTATGGGCTTGCTTTCTGCTGTTATGGGTTTATGTGGGGTGATCTTCCTTCCTCTTGGCGGTTTTCTGGCAGATTTTGAATGGCACTTGACCTTTCTTGCTTATCTGCCGATTATTATCCTTTTTCCTTTAGCGATCCTCTTTATTCATGAACCGGAAAGAGTGTTACAGAATGAGGAAGATAAAGAGAAAATAAAAATCAATTTTTCTCCAACTATCTTGTATATTCTCGCCGCCGCCTTTTTTTGTCAATTCACAGTTTTGTCCCTACCCCTTTTCAGCGCGTACTATTTGGAGGAATTATTGGGTGCCAGCAGCATAGCTGTGGGTTGGGTTGGTTCAGCCTTTGGATTCTTGTCTTTCCTGGGTGGGTATTTCTATGAACGCTTGAGCAGGCGGATCGCATATCGAGAAATGGCGCTGGCGATGTGTTTATTGACAGGGGCAGGTTTCTTGGTTTTTGTTTCTGCGGAGGGCTGGTTGTTGATCATCCTTGGTGAATTGATCATCGGTTACAGCATGGGATTGATTAATTCCAGTTTGCCGATGTGGCTAGCCGATGAGGTTTCTCAACCTGTGCGCGGACGGGCGAACGGGATTTTTGTGACCATGATGTTCTTAGGTCAATTTTCTACCTCGTTGATTTTTACGCCGATTATTAATGCCACCGGGCATCGATGGGGGTATCTTTTCGCTGCAGTGGTGGTCGTGTTAACGGGATTAGCCGCCCTGTTGATTAAGAAAAAACGGGAAATCGTTGAACAGGCGTCATAATCTAATAAATGTAAAAAGCGGTCAGACTCTTTTCCAACCAGTATACAAAATTAAAAATTCAGGATAGATAAAAGGAAAGTAATTCTTTAAAACAGGAAGAATCTCACCCAAAAGCGTGACTCTTATACAATTTAGATAATAGTAAAATAAAGTTTAGGGCAGAAAGATGTGCTGCACAAGCTTATCTTCTTCTCCTTTTCTATTGAACAACCCCTCCCGGTGTAAATGCCAGGAGGGTGTTGGTTTAATATCTGTGATGAGATGATAACATGAAAACTCGATTTACTTTTGACCGCGGTATGGTGGCACCTCGTCAATGACGACGATTTGACAAATCCTTTGATCCTGCAAACGGCTGAAAAGGCGTGGATCAAGTTTTTCCATCTTGCTGGATGTTGTGATTACCGTGGGGAGTTCTGAATTGTAGCGGTAATTAAAGAGTTGATAGAGCTTCTCCTGCGCCCAAGGCGTTGCAGATTGAGTGCCCAGATCATCAAGGATTAACAATCGGGACTGGCGCACTTCCTCAAATCGCCGGTCCAGGGAGACCGTGCTGTTTGGGCTGAAGGTTGCTCGGAGATGATCGAGTAGATCGGGAACGCTCACCATCAAGGGCGGGCTTCCCAAGCCAGCCTGGTAGTTGCCAATCGCAGCTGCCAGGTGCGTTTTTCCACAGCCATAAGGGCCTGTTAGGAGAAGCCAGCCCTGCGGTTGTTCTGCAAATTCTCTGGTAATTATATGAGCGTTCTCTAAGTCTTTCAGTCCGGCATCTGGGATATTCTCGTTCTTTCGCAGGCTGAAATTTCCGAAGGTCTGCCGGCTATGCAGTGCCAAGCTTGAAAGTTCTGGGTGGCCTGTATCGTCAGTGGGATTGCGGTAATCCGGCGCTAGGATTTTTACCACTGTGACCAGGTCCGGGTCCTGCAGTCGGGATCGGATGCGCCCCTCAAAGTCATTGATGAGCATGTTGGTGGTAACAACCGTGGGGAGTTTGTTGATATAGCGGTGGTTCATGATCTGGAATATTTTTTCCTGCGCCCAAGCGGTGGCGTTTTGGGTGCCGAAATCGTCCAGGATCAGCATGGGGCATTCTCGGATCTCTTCGAAGCGCTCTTCAAAGCTCATATCCGCGCCGGCGTAGGCATAGCGGAGCCAATCTAATAAATCTGGAACGGTTAAGAACAACGTGGAGACACCCGCTTCGATGGTGAAGTTGGCAATAGCGGCTGCCAGGTGAGTCTTACCACAGCCATACCGTCCCACCATAAGCAGCCAACCTTCACGCTTTTCCGCAAAGTTGCCAGCTTGGTTGTAGGCATTTTCCAGGGAATCAGCTTGCTGCTGTCCCAGTCCCACCCGCCCGCGTTTATCAAAATTACCAAAGCGTAAGTCTTTAAGCGCATCCAGGCTGCTCATACGGAAGAGCCGCTCCCGTGCGGATTGGGTGATCTCTTTGGAACGGCAGGGACAGGGGACGATCTTGCCGAAATCCGGATGACCGACGGGGAGGTCGCGTCGCAGATACCCCACGCCATGGCAGATGGGGCAGTTGGGATCGCCAGGCATCTTTACCTGGCGAACAGGTTCGTCAGATTTTTTATGATCCGTCGCTTCCGAGCCAGCTTTCTCGGTAGCTGCCCGGATCTTGCGAATCGTCTCGTCTATTTTGTCCATTATCATGTCCTTCTTTTTGCCAGCGTTCTAAAATTGCCTGTACATATTTCCAGTTTCTTGCATTGCGGGTGACGGCGATCCGGATCGCCTCTTCAATCCAAGCGCTGGGATAATCCGCCTCGTCCTCTTTGAGAATTTCCGCCATCATGGGTGTGATGGGACCAATGTTCTCTTCGTATAGTTTAAAGATGTTCGGTTGTTCCCCGGTTAGGTGGATGGCTGGTCGCTCTGCGGTCGAGCCCTGCCATTCTCCTTTCTGAATGGCGTCTACGGCTGCCAGCCCCTGGGGATTGTTGAGAAAATAATACCTTTCGTTCATCCATTCCAAATCCGCTTTTAACACAGCGCCCAAATCCACCAACGCCTTCAACGCAATTTTCAGCGCTTCCTCACCGCCGACCATTCTAACCAAAGCTGGATCTGCGATCATTTCTTCCCATTTGAAATAGCGAACATTGCTTTCCTGTTGTTCCAGGTGCCAGAAAAAATACAGCAGCAAACGCAGTTGAGGGAGATCGTCAATGACCGGCAGAAGCTGAGTGAAAAAAGCTCCAGGAAGACGGATCAAATCATGATGATCAGAACGGAATCCACCAAAAGACAGTGACGTTTCAGAAGGCACTCGACTCTCCCATTATCCTTGTGGCTGGGGTCCCCTGGCGGCATTTTCGAATTTTGCCAATTCATCAATAAATACCAGCCCAATGCCGCTGTGGGTAGGTCCGTTGCGATGTTTGGCGACGATCATCTCTGCCTTGTTTCGTTCTTCCTCGTTCTCGCTCAGGGGGTCGCGGTGGATAAACATCACAATATCCGCATCCTGTTCCAGCGAACCAGATTCGCGCAGGTCGGAAAGCTGGGGTTTTTTATCCGGTCGATGTTCCACAGCCCGTGAAAGCTGGGCGGCAGCTAAGACCGGAACATTTAATTCTCGTGCCAGTACCTTCAAATTGCGCGAGATATTTGAAACTTCCTGAACGCGGTTATCGGTGCGGGTGTCGCCGGTCATCAACTGGAGATAGTCCACGATAACCAGGTCAAGCCCGTATTCAAGATGCAGCCTGCGGCACTTCGTTCGTAAAGAAAGGGGGGTGATGGCGGGCGTGTCATCCAGGAAGACCATTGCCCGATCATAGGATTCCAGGGCTTGAAAAAAGATATCCCATTCGTTGTCGTTTAACTCACCCGTGCGCAGACGGCGGGTGTCAATACGAGTATCCATCGCGATCATACGCTGCAGGAGCTGTTCATTGGACATCTCCATGGAGAACATTGCCACATGCTTCTTATGTATCAGGGCGGCATTTCGCATAGCACCTAACATGAATCCTGTTTTTCCAGTGCCTGGTCTACCTGCAACGATTATAAAGTCTGATTTTTGTAAACCACCGAGAAGATCATCAATATCAATCAATCCGGTTGGGACTCCATAGATATCACCCGATCTTTGAGCAAGTTCATCTATTCGATCGTAATATTCCCTGACGACCTCGCGGATGGGGACAACGTCCCGTTTGATGCGCCGCTCGCTGACGTTGAAGATAGCTTTCTCAGCCTCGTCCACCACAGTATCAATGGATTGTTCCTGGTGATAGGCTAACCGAGCGATCTCATTGGCGGCTTCGAGCATTCGCCTGCGGATGGCGTTCTGTTCGATGATGCGGCCGTAGGACTCCGCATGGAAAGCGTTGGGGGCTTGGTTAATCAGGGAAGTAAGGTATGCCTGCCCGCCGACTTCATCAAGCTGTCCACGATTGGAAAGCGATTCGGTGACGGTGACCAGATCAATAGGCTGGCGTGTTTCGCTCAGATGATGAAAGGTTTCCCAGATCCATTGGTTGCGGACAATGAAAAAATCTTCCGCGCTGAGGAATTGGGAGACATCGAGAAAAACCTCAGGATTGATCAGCACAGCACCAATGAGCGCTTCTTCAGCATCCCGGTTGCTGGGCAGCGTTAACGCTTCTGATAAGGTGCTTTCACTTAGGTTGATGTCATCACTCATAGGATATAAACCCAATAATATTTATTTGGCAGAGGTATGCTCTCTAATTGTATAAAGAACCGGGATCCAATTTCAACTGAATCTCCCGGTAATTATAACCCCAGTTTAGATGAGAAATGTCAGTCTTCTTCCTCATCTTCATCTGAATCAGATTTCAGATCATTGATATCAAAATTCTTCAAAAAATCCTCGAAGACATCAAGATCTTGCTCTTCAATTTCTGCTTTTTCTTCCTCAGATAATTCTTCAGCATCTCTTTCTGAAATATCTTCTTCTGGTGTGATTCCCGCCTGTTTCATGACATCTTCGGAGACCATGATGGGCACCTCCGATCTGGCAGCCAGCGCCAGAGCATCAGAAGGCCGGCAATCAACTTCTTTTCGGCTGCCGTCCACTTCGAGGATCAGGGTGCCGTAGAAGACATCTTCTGAAAGAGAAATAACTTCTACTTGTAGCAAACGGGCATTTAAGGCGTTGATCAGTGTTTTGAGTAGATCATGGGTTTGTGGGCGCGCTACTTGTATTTCCTGTAGGGCGATGGTGATTGCTTCAGCTTCATAGAGACCAATCCAAATTGGAAGGTAGCGTTCTTCGTTGATTTGTTTTAAGATCACGATGCGCTGCTGGTTGGTCAGGCTGACGCGGACACTATCGATTTCGACCTCGACCATTTTGGACATGGGTTACTCCTAGGATTTTATTTGCTTGTCTGATTCTAACACGGCGCTTATCAGGACGCAACCAAATTAAATTAAATTTACTACGGTATTTTAAGGTTTTCGAGTATAATCGAAACCAATGAATGAGTTTTAGCGCTGGGCGTTTATTGGTAAGTGTTTGTGAATTAATGATATAGTTTGTATACCCAGATGCGTTATGATGGTTGATGTGTCGTAAAAAGATTCATTATTTTTCGGAAGTGCTTTACCATCATAACTTAACATACCTCATCGAAGTCTTGCCGCTAAGATAAGGAACTTACGGTGTCAAACATTGTTTGTCAAGCTGACACCGGAACAGGAAGGAATTTGTTTTGGATCGGGATTTATCTATGGTCATCCTGATGATCGAGGGTAGACGAGGTGATCATTCCTCATTTTCAGATGAGCTGCAGGAAAAAGGATATCAAGTAACCCGTGCATCCAGTGGGAGCGCTGGTCTTGATGTGCTTGATTCTGTAGAACCAGATGTAGTGGTTGTGGATGCGGCGTCTTTACGAACAAGCGGGATACGTATTTGTCAATCTTTTAGAAAATATGATGATGATCTACCCATCATTCTCATTGTGTCTAATAAGGTTTCCATTCCTGAAGATGTAGACGCAAATCTGGTGCTCAGATTGCCCTTTACGGTTCAGAAATTGATCAATCGAATGAGGGCTTATCAGCCAACGGCCGATAAATTCATTATGGAAGTAGGCCCAATTGTCTTGAATACCCGTACGCAGCTCGTCTGCTGCAATGGACAGCAAACAAAGCTGACCCCCAGACTTGTCAAGATACTTCAAATTCTTATGAAAAAAGAAGGGAAAGTGGTGGAGCGAGACCCACTTTTCACGGAAGTTTGGGAGACGGATTATACTGGCGACACCCGCACCCTGGATGTTCATATCAGTTGGCTGCGGAGGGCGCTTGAGGAGGACCCACATCATCCCCGCCTGATCCGCACCATCCGCGGCGTCGGTTACATCTTTGAAGTATGATTATTTCTTGCCTGCTGTGAAGGATATTAATGCCCCATATGGGGTATTTTTATTATATTGATTTGGTTATAAGTCGTATAATTACTGCAATTAATGACTTAGATGTTGCATTGAATAATTGAAGATAAATGATTTAAGGATGAAGATGAAATCAAAAAAACAGAAAAATATTCTCCTGAGTTGTATTGTGATTTTAATAATCGCTTGCGTCTGTTTGGGCTTGGTCTTAGTCACCGGTGTTGGGGTCTCTATACTCTGGCCGTCTACGAAATCAGTGCAGGTAACACCCCCTGTTGAAAATGAAGTTACTCAAATCGTAACCGATGTTGAGGAAACGGAAACGCCGACAGCAGAAATACCGGCAGAGGAAACGCCAAATGAAAAAGGCGAGTTGCCGATAGAACTCAGAAAAGCGATGTCGAAAATTGAATCCCAGGTGATCCAGCTTCGAGGGCTGCAGCCTACAGCGCCTGTGGCGCGTGATCTGATTACGGCTGAAGAATTGAAAGAGATCGTTACTACCGACTTCTTTTCTGAATATACCGACGAGGATGCCCGCCAGGATGTGCTGATCCTTTCAGCGTTGGGCTTGCTGCCTGAAGGATTTGAATTGAAGCAGTTTTACAATGACCTTTACAGTGAGCAAATTGCCGGTTTTTACGATAGCGAAAAAAAGGAAATGTATGTCGTTCAGGGCACAGGATTTGGAGGGTATGAAAAAATCACCTACGCCCATGAATATACTCATGTCCTTCAGGATCAGGTCTACGGGCTTGAAGAGGGATTGGGGCTGGACGAGGAATCGTGTGAAGAGGATTCTGAACGCTGTGCTGCGGTTACAGCATTAATTGAAGGGGATGCCACATTGACAGAGATGCTCTGGTTCCAATCTTATGCAACCGAACAGGATTATGAGGATTATAACAAGGCCTTTGAGGATTTTGAAAGCCCGGTTTTTGATTCGGCACCGCCTTATATGGCGGCAGATTTGTATTTCCCTTATGAATACGGTTATATCTTTGTGCAATTGCTGTATAACGACGGTGGTTATGATGCCGTTGACACCGCTTATGCAGACGTCCCTCTTTCTACTGAGCAAATTCTCCATCCAGAAAAGTATCCTGATGATCAACCACTCGAAGTCACACTGCCGGATTTAGCAGAGGCATTGGGCGAAGGATGGACTCTATATGATGAGAATGTGATGGGGGAATGGTATACCTATTTAATTCTCAACAAAGCCTATGAGGTAGCCTATCAGCTTTCTGAGTTTACTGCTGAGAAAGCCGCTGAGGGATGGGGCGGGGATGCTTATGCTTTTTATTTGAATGACTCCACGGATGAGGTAGTGTTTGTCTTGGATTCAGTGTGGGACACGGCTGATGATGCGAAAGAATTTGCAGATGCCTTTGTCGATTATGCTGATTTGCGCTGGGAATCCGATCCTTCAAAGATGGATGGGTATCCGACCTGGTCAGGTGAAAATGGCACTGTCGTATTGGTACATGAAGGCGACCATACCTTGTGGGTGATGGCGCCCGAGTTTGAAACAGCGGAAGCTCTACTTGCAGAATTGCGATGAACGAAAAAGGTGGCATTGTATTAGGCGAGATTGATGTTTCGCGGGTGCGCGCTGTTCTTTTTGATGTGGACGGTACCCTCAGCAACACCGATGATCACATGGTTGACAGGGTGAGTCGTGTTTTAGAACCCGTTTCTTGGGTCTTTAAAAATAAAGATTCCCAGTCTTTTGCACGTTGGCTTGTCATGGCGATGGAGACCCCGGCTAATTTTATCTATGGCTTAGCGGATAAGGTCGGGCTGGATGGTCCTTTATCGAGGATTTATGACCTCATTTCACGCCGCTCACGAACCTCTAAAACCAAGCATGATCGTTTTTGGATAATCCCTGGTATTAAAGAAATGCTAGCAGAGTTAACTAAAACCTACCCCATGGGTGTGGTCAGCGCGCGGGATGCGCTGACGACCCGCCACTTTCTTGAGCATTTTGATTTGCTGCCTTATTTCAAAGTCATTGTGACTTCTCAAACTTGTAAGCACACCAAACCCTATCCTGACCCGGTTGTCTATGCGGCGGAGGAATTGGGGTTGGATCCTGAGGACTGCTTAATGGTCGGGGACACGATTGTGGATGTCCACGCTGGAAAATCAGCAGGCGCCCAGACTGTCGCGGTGTTATGCGGGTTCGGCACGCAAAGAGAATTACAGCGTGCGGGGGCGGATTTGCTGCTTGAGAGGACGCCAGATCTAACAGAGATTTTAAGATGAAACAATCCACATTACCCGACAGCCGGAAATATCATTATCCGCGCAACCGATTCGTGCGCACTTTGTTAAAAGCTGGCATTGGCTTAGGGGTGAAATTGCTGACCAGAACTCAGATTATCGGGCGAGAGAACCTGCCGGATGAAGGACCGCTGATCGTGGTCGCTAACCATTTTCATTTCTTTGATTCCGTCATCCTCATCCTTTCAGCGCCATGGTTTATGGAGTTTCTGGCGGATTTTGAAATGCCAAATGTGCCTTTTCCATTGAAGATATTTCCAAAACTTTATCAAACTTATGATGTGGCGCAGGGGACGCCAAACCTGGAAGCATTGTGGGCGTCAGAAGCGATCCTCGCCCAGGACGGCGTGCTGGGTATTTTCCCAGAGGGCCGCGTGCAAGCGCCGCCGCTGCGACAGGCGCTGCCGGGCGCGGCTTTCCTGGCGCTGCGCACTGGCGCGCCGCTTTTGCCCGTGGGAATTTACAGCGATGATGAATGGAAAGTATTTGAAACTATTCGCGAGAAAAAACGTCGCTTGAAAGCAACCTGCCATTTTGGCGAGGTGTTTGGGCCGCTAACTTGTGCTAACCCTCGCCGCCCTTCCAGGGAAACGATCAGCAGGGCAGGAGATCGCATTATGTTTGAAATTGCCCAATTGCTGCCGGAGAGGATACGCGACGATTTTACGTTGAATGCTGAATCGTAACCTTTGGCTTGATTTTCGTTATAATATATATTGAATTTAACTTCTTCAATTAATTGAGGGTGAATCCTCATGATGTTATTTTATTGATTATTATGAGTTTAGGAGTAGATAAATCGTGACTGATTCCGACACCGTCCAGCAGTATATAAAAAAGTATTCCTGGCCAAGACGTCGTTTTATCCGAGGATTATTGGCGACCACAGTGGATATCGCCGCAAAAATCCTCACCCGTTGGGAAGTCAGCGGCAAGGAGAATATCCCAAACAAGGGTCCCTTGCTCATTGTGGGAAACCATTTTCATTTCATTGATACGGTAGCTCCCATACATGCCACACATTGGCCTTTGGAATTCATTGGGGATTTTGAGATGCCAAATGCGCCGTCCATTATGCGGATGTTTCCCAATTCCTGGCAGACTTTGAAGATTGAACAGGGTACGCCAAACTTTGAAGCGTTGCAGGCATCTGAGGCGATTTTAGCTCAGGACGGTGTCCTGGTGATCTATCCTGAGGGGCATGTCAGCGGCGGCCCCTTGCGTCCCGCACTGCCCGGTGCGGCGTATATGGCGCTGCGCACCGGCGTGCCAATATTGCCCATGGGCACAATCAGCGACAATGATTGGAAATTATTTAAGACCATCTCCGAAAGGAAACGCCGGTTGGGCATCTTCACAAGAATTGGTGAGGTTTTTGGACCCTTTAGAACCGAAAACCCTAACCGGCCCAGCCGGGAGGAAATTAAATCAGCCGGGAAAACGATCATGGAGAAGATCGCTGCACTGCTGCCAAAGGAACATCAAGGACCCTTTCAAGTTGAAGCGAGTTGAACCAGGTTGAATAGACGAGAGGTTTTAAAGGCTGCAGTTTCCATCGCAGCCTTTTTAATTAGGTATTATTAATTAACTTCGATATTTGTCCTTCTGTGGGATTGAATCTAACATTTTTCAAATACAATGCGTATAGAATAGAAATGTTGGATGAAATTAAGGAATTATTATAAGGAATTATTATGCAGTATAGAGACTATTACCAAACCCTGGGTGTTGGCAAAAACGCCAGCCAGGAAGAGATTAAGAAAGCTTACCGTAAGTTGGCTCGGAAGTATCATCCGGATGTGAACCCGGATGATCCCAACGCGGAAGAAAAGTTCAAAGATATCAATGAAGCCTATCAGGTGCTCTCTGATGAGGACAAGCGGGCGAAATATGACCGTTTTGGCTCACAATGGAAGCAGTATCAGCAAACCGGTGGACGTCCGGAAGATTTTGATTGGTCTCAATGGGCGGCTCAAGGCGGGCGCGGCGGTACTCAATATCGCACGGTCAGCCAGGAGGAATTGGAGCAGATGTTCGGTGGGGGGTTAGGTGGATTCTCTGACTTCTTTGATACGTTGTTTGGTGGCATGGGCGGCGCAAGGACGGCGCGAAGGACAGCCCGTCAACCCGGCGCGCAAGCCATACAGCAGGGGCGCGACATTCAACATCCTATCGAAATTTCACTGGAAGAGGCTTTTCATGGTACGACCCGTGTCCTGACTTATGAAGGAGGACGCAGGATTGAAGCGACCATCCAGCCAGGCGTCAAAACTGGATCAAAGATACGGTTGAGCGGTCAGGGCGCTCAGGGGCCGCGCGGCGCGGGGGACTTGTATCTCAAAGTCACTGTCAGACCGCATCCGAAATTTACGCGAGATGGCGACAATTTGCGAATCAATCAGCCGGTTGACTTTTTCACCGCGCTGTTGGGCGGTGAAGTCAAGGTGTCTACCATTGACAAAACAGTCAAGTTGACCATCCCGCCTGAGACTGATTCGGGAAAGATCTTTCGATTGAATGGTTTGGGGATGCCGAAGCTGAATAATCCCAAGAAACGGGGCGATCTTTACGCCAGGGTAGAAGTCCAGGTGCCCAAGGATTTGACGGCGGAAGAAAAGAAGAAATTTAAAGAATTGCAAAAAGAAATTAAATAGAACATTTAATCATACGTCCCCTGTTGAATATATATATGCCAGGGGGTTTTTTGTTTGATCGGCTGAACGATTGGGCGTCCTCACTCCTCTTCTTCGCGAAATTGGAGTTTCCATAAGCGATGATAGAGCCCCTCTTTTGTCATTAAGGTCTCATGCGAACCCTGTTCAACGATCTTTCCCTCTTCAAGAACAAGGATGCGGTCGGCATTTTTTATCGTTGAAAGGCGGTGGGCGATGACGAAAGTTGTGCGGTTCTTCATGAGCACTTCGAGAGCTTTTTGCACCATCTGCTCCGATTCGGTATCCAGGGCTGAAGTCGCCTCATCCAGAATCAGGATGCGGGGGTCTTTAAGCAGGGCGCGGGCAATAGCGATGCGCTGCCGTTGGCCGGCGGAGAGCTTTACGCCGCGTTCTCCCACTTCGGTTTCATATTCGTTCGGCATTCCCTCAATAAAACCATTCGCGTAGGCAGCCTTTGCCGCCTCAATGATGTCAGCTCTGGGAGCTTCTGGGTTCCCATAAGCGATATTTTCGGCGATGGTACCACCGAAAAGGAATGTCTCCTGTGGAACCAAGCCTATTTGAGAGCGTAAACTCTTCATGGTGACATCAGCAATCCGATGACCGTCAATTTCGATATACCCCTCGCTGGGATCAAAAAAGCGGGGGATGAGGTTGACTAAGGTGGTCTTGCCAACGCCGCTGGGGCCGACCAGGGCAATGACCTCAGAGGGATAGACGGTCAGATTGATATTCTCTAATACCAAACTGTCCGATTCATATCCAAAACTGACATGATGAAAATGGACTTCACCATTAATTTTCGGTATGGGCTTTGCCTCTTCAGACTGAACGGGCTCTGAAGGCGCTTCCATGATCTCAAAAATTCGTGAGGCTGCCCCGATGGCTTCGCGCACCTGTGTGTAGACTCCGGCGAATTCACCCAACGGCGCAGCAACCATCACCATATAGAATAAGAAGGCGACCAGCTCGCCAGGGGTGAGCGTCTTGTTGAGGACGAACTGCCCGCCAATCCACATGATGCCGGTAACGGCTGCAAACCCAAGTAAGCTGACCAGTGGGATAAAGGCAGCCCGCATGCGTGTCCGATCCATGGTAGTATCGAAGGTTTTTTCGATTCGGTCTTTAAAGCGCTTTTCTTCATAGCGTTCCTGGGTGAATGATTTGACGATGCGTATTCCGGAGATCGATTCTTCCAGGGCGGAGATAGCCGTTGCCAGCCGATCCTGGATCAAGGTCGAAAGCCGCTCTACTTTTCGTCCAAAAAAGATAGCCAGGATGATGATGGGAGGGACAATGGCAAAGATCATCAAGGTTAGTTTCCAATTCATGATCGCCATGAGGGTTATCCCACCGACGATCGTGACCACCTGGCGCAGCATGGCGATGGGCGTCTCGGTCAGGACGACCTGCAAGGTGGTGACGTCGTTGGTCACTCGAGACACAATTTCACCAACACGGCTCTCCTTAAAGAAGCGCAGCGGCAGGTAAAGAAGGTGCTGCTGGATGGACAGCCGTAGATCGGCGATGACCCGCTGCCCTAGAAAATGGAGTAAGTAATTTTGTCCATAACCGACGATCGCTTGGAATAGAAAAAGGCCGATGAGGATCAGGGTGATCCGGTTTAATTCTGTGCTTGAATAGGAGACAAATACTGAGTCCACCAAATAGCGAGCCGCATAGGGCATCGCAAGGCTTATCAAACTCCAAATGGTGAGGGAAATGGCTGCCAGAGCCATCTGTTTCCAGTAAGGTGCGACGTATTTATATAATTTTTTTATTTGTTTCATCATTATCCTTCTTAATTTTATAATAACATAGTTCGTTAAAAGCGATATTTTTCAGCTAACGTCGTGGTGCGCCGCGATAAATGTTAGAATCTATGAGGATTAGTACGCTTATCACAATGCCCAAACAGGATTTTGACGATGAAGAATAAAATTAAGGTGTTTTCAAACTCCGAAGCGTTGACTGAAGCTGCGGTGGAGGCGTTCGTTCACCTTGCGGCGGAATCCATTGATGAACGGAGACAGTTCACTGTGGCACTTTCGGGCGGCAGCACTCCCCAGCCTGTGTATGCTGCTTTAGGCTTGGTGGAAACCAAAGAGCGGGTGGATTGGGAAAAGGTTCATCTCTTTTGGGGGGATGAAAGGCATGTTCCAAGCGAACATTCGGATTCGAATTTCGGCATGGTTCAGAAAGCATTACTGCGTAAGATCGCTATTCCAGATAGTAATATCCATCGGGTACCGGCGGAATGTGGTATCCATGAAGCGGCTGCACAGTATGAAAAAGAATTGCGGGAATTTTTTATTGATCCTTGTCCGCGCTTTGACCTTGTGCTGTTGGGCATGGGGGAAGATGGGCATACGGCGTCCCTTTTTCCTCACTCTGCGGGACTGTATGAGGAGCAGCGCTGGTTCATTGCTAACTATGCCCCCAAGCGGGAAACCTGGCGGTTAACACTGACTAAAAACGCCATCAACGCTGCCAGGAACATCCTGGTGCTGGTCAGCGGCGCGTCAAAGGCAAAGATGGTAGCGGAGGTCATCAAGGGTCCCCTGACGCCAGAATCGAAACCTATTCAATACATATCTCCAACGGATGGCGATATGCTTTGGCTGCTGGATGAGAAGGCTGCCAGCGGGATGGGATGACCTCTGGGTCGTCACCGGCGATTGGCAATGATCACTCACCTGAGCTTGGCCAGCGATAGAATTCGAGGTAACAACCTTCATTGAATCGATCAAGCTCTTCCAGGAACGGTCTCATGCCGGGCGGGTTAGTGCCGAAATTGATTGCAAAAGCAATCATATCGCCTGACTCGACAGCTTGAAAGACTTCACCGCCGGCTTGATAAGCCTTTTCCTCAAGGGGCAGATGGCGGCATGGGATGCTGGTCATGTAATAAAAATATTCGCAATTATTGGTGTAGTAGCTGGGGTCTCCTGAGGCTTCAATGGACTCAATGATGGATGTCAGCTCATCGCCGCACTCAGCCATTCTGGCGTTATATTGCCTGAAGCTGGCGGGTTGTTCCCTTAGAAGTTTAGCGAAGTCTAAATAGTAAAAGGGGGAAACCGCGAGAATTAAAAAGAGGATGGCGAGCTTTGGAAAGAGGAGCGGCTTATTCCAATAGGCTGTGAGTATTTTCCCCAGTAGTATCACTGAGAGCAATAATACCGGAATCATGTACCGCGATAATCCATATTCGGTTTGTCCTGGTGTCAGAAGAACAGTGTTGAGTACGAGAAGTAATAGATACACGGGGATGGAGATGATAATCAGGATAACGATCGGGTCAGCCTTTTTCGCGGGAAATTTCTTTCGGAACAGGACCCAACCCAGGGTTAGAAGCAGGATAATGCCCAAGGCAATGAAGAAAGCCTGGTACTGTTCATAAAGAAAACTGAAATAGGTATTCAATTTAAACCAGCTTGCCACTTCTGATTCAATGACCTGCCAGTATTCTTTTTGAAATGTCGCCAGAGTTAGTCCGCGCGATTCGGAGAGCTTTTCAGCTTTCAGGCTGTTGCGGATGAAAAAGGCAGCCGGTTGAATAAGGGAAACAACCCCAAATAGGGCGGCATCACGCAATCGGCGCTTGAAGGGTTCTTTTTGAAAGATGAGGATCCCGAGTGCAACCGGCGGGAGGAAAGCCGCGCCTGCCAGCCGAGTGAGGATCATTGTTCCGGCTATCACGCCGGTAAGGATCACCTTCCATAGGCTGGGTTTATCAATGTGCCAGAGCCATAAGATAAAGGTTGCCAGAAGCAGAACATGGAAGAGGGGTTCACTCATCACCCAGGAATAGATCGTTAACATGGTTGGCGAAGCGATCAGGAAGATAGTTGCTGCTGCGGCGGGTATCACCATGTGGGTGGCCTTGTAGACGATCCATCCGGTCAGGATCAGGGTCAAAGCGAAGAGTAGGGTGTTGAGAAAGCGGGCATAATGCTGCACTTCCACGCCCAGCCAGAATGCGGGAACCAGGGCAAGAGGATACACGGGAGGAAATCCCGTCATGACAATGGGATCCCCTTCAGCAATGTGCCGCACATACCCATTCCCCATGGCAATATTCTTTGCGCCTTCCATGTAATGGACGGAATCGCCCGATACCCCCATCCCGTCTTGGGTGAGGTGGATTTGAACAGCGCTCCCAATGAGGGCGATCAGGAGGATGAGACTCCAAAATGACCATGAACTGCGGTTAAGCTTCTTAAAAATACTGGCAATCTGCGTGATGATCTTTTCTGCGATGGGGAAACTTTGGAGATTAAGGATGTTGTTCTGATGATAGAATTGAATCTGGGCATAAGCCAGATAGAAGATTGTCGGGATAAAAATAATCAGAAACCGAAAGGGTATCGAATCTGGGGAGCCATATTTTATAAAGAAGGTGGCGGCAACAAGGCTGAGCAGTCCCATTACCCACAGTCGGATGAGTTCTCTATTCCCTTTAAAAACCACCTTTTTCTCAAGTAGTTTTATGGTCACCCAAAAGGTCAACAGGAATAAGGACGCTAATGTCACAATATCGGCAGCGGTCAATAGTTTTCCTGAAAGAATTTGGGTAATGGTGCTTGAGTCATGGGATAGGGCATTGCTATAAGGGGTCAGTGCAAAGAAAACCCCTGAAAGGAGAATCGCGATAAAAACCAGAAGGGCAGCCTTTTTTCGATTTTGGAAGAATTCTATGAACCCTTTAATTAAATAAAAAGCCAACAGGGTACAATTGAATGTTACACCCAGCATTACGATGATTTGAACCCAAAAAGGAACGGAAAAGAGCAGCCTGATGCTGGATGAGAGGCTGTATGCCCATAGGATCCCAAGGATTATGGCGACAATTGTGATGATTATGTTGGATCTCTTTTTCATTCGCGCTCCAAAAATACTCATCCTTTAGCGTTGTTTTATTATATCTTAGGGTGAAAGATATTAAGAAAATGTTTATATTGCCTTGCTTGACCTTCATGATTTGAGGGTGTTATCATTCTAATATGTATCTAAAAGGTAGTAAGTGGTCGATGAATAAGCGTCGGCGGCGATCAAACCCCTGGTTGATCGCTTTTCTGCTGATTGCCATAGGTTTCTTTGTTTATTTGAATATTTATGTGATCCCAACGGTTCCACCTCTATTTGTACCGACGCCTACACCCACGCGCAACCCACAATCCTACGCACAGGAAGCGGAAGCTTATCTGTCTGAAGGCAGGGTGGGCTTAGCGATGGAGTCCTATGCTGATGCCATTAAGGCTGACCCCCAGGAGCTTTCGAATTACCTAACCCTGGCAAAGCTGCAGATCTACAGTGGTGATTATGAAGCGGCGCGGGTTAACGCTGAAAATGCATTGATGCTTGATAAAACCAAACCTCAGGCTTTTGTTCTCTTGGGATGGGCAAAGGCTTACATGGGTGAGTACCTGGAAGCGGAAGCGGATATTAATGCAGCGTTGGATCTTGACCCTCATAACGCGCTTGCACATGCCATCTATGCATACACCTTAACCCTGCGGGTTGTCAACGATGTTGGCGAGATTGGGACAGTTGATGCGGCGATTGAGGAATCACGTTTGGCGTTAAATGCTGACCCTCAGCTGATGGAAGCACATTGGGCTCGCGGTTATGTTTTGGAAATCACGAGTAACTATGAAGAGGCAATTCAGGAATTTCAAACTGCGATTGAGTTGAATGATTCTATTGCGGAACTGCACCTGGCTTTAGGTAGGAATTACCTGGCTATTGAGGAATATGACCAGGCAGTGTTTGAATTTACTAAAGCTTACTCCTTGAATCCATCGGACCCAGAGCCAAACTGGTACATCTCCCGAGTCTATGCCCGTATCGGCGAGTTTGCTAAGGCTGTTCAATATGCTGAGCAAGCAGTTGGCGATGATCCCACCAATCCGCATATGCACGGAAATTTGGGCTCCATGTACTATAAGGACCTACAATACAACCGGGCGGTTGAATCCTTAGAGCTTGCTGTCAGAGGTGGGACAACGGAAGATGGGATGGTTGTGGAGGGACTGCCGCTGGACTATTCCATGACCGTGATGGAGTATTACAGCCGATATGGGTTAGCCCTTGCACGATTGAATCGCTGTAATGAGGCTGTTCAAGTGGCGCAGGCAATGCTGCAAACTGTGCCGGATGATGAAACTGCGGTTTATAATGCTGAAGTGATCATTGAGATATGTCAGGCGTTTCAAGAAAATCCTCCTACACCGACAGCTACATCTGAGGATGGCGAGGGAACCCCTGCGCCGACGCCCACAATGACGCCTTCGCCGTCTGCAACAAGCGAAAATTAATCCCGTAATTTTATATTATTGCGATGTATTTACAAGGAAAAGAACCTCACTTTCGGAAGAATAAGAAGAGATCCAATCCCTATCGGATCTTGCTTCTATTGGTGTTAATCGTGTTTTTCATGACCCTGCTGATGGGAATGGCGAGGGGTGAAGTACAGCCGTTATTTATGCCAACGCCCACACCGACGCGATCAACGAATTCCTTTGTGGTGGAAGGGGAGACCCATTTCGTTGCGGGAAACCTTGATGCGGCGATCGAGGCTTTCAGGAATGCAACGCAGCTTGATCCCGAAGACCCGTCGTTGTTCACTGAACTGGCACGTATCCAGACCTATTCATCCAGCTTGTTGACCACAGACGGTGAGCGAAAGGAACGACTTCTGGAGGCTTTGGATTCTATCAACCGAGCAAAGGAATTAGCCCCGAATGACAGTGAGGTTTTGGCTGTACGGGCATTTGTGTTGGATTGGAATTCAAACCCGCTTCTTGTTGATGATGCCACATCCGAAGACCTCCTTAATGAAGCTGAATCAGAAGCTGTCTTAGCGCTTCAGATTGACAATACCAATACCTTAGCGCTGGCATATTATGCCGAAATTCTGGTAGATCAGACCAAGTGGAATCAGGCGCAGCAATACATTCAACAGGCGGTCGAGCGAGACCCCAATCTGATGGATGTCCATAGAATACAGGCTTACACTTATGAGACATTGGGGGAGTATAACCTGGCTATCCAGGAATATGAAAAAGCGATTGAAATCATGCCTAACTATACGTATTTGTATATTGCCGTTGGGCGGATATACCGTCATTTAAAGCTTTACGAACAAGCGTTGGAACACTTTTCGACTGCTGCGAACTTGAACGAGCAGTTGGGGATCAAAGATCCTATTCCCTATCTGGCTATTGCCAACACTTACGCTCAGGACGGCGAGTTTTTTGCCGCAGCGTTGAATGTTCAGAAAGGCTTGAGTTTCACGCCGGCAAACCCGGATGTGTATGGTCAATTGGGGGTGGTTTATCACAAATCCCGCAACTATGAGGGTGCCATTCCCGCACTGGAATGTGCCATTGAGGGTTGTGATGCGGAACAAAGCTGTGAGGTGCGGCAATGCGACCCGGAAGTTGATCCCATGGTTGCCGTTGAAGGCCTTCCGCTGACGGGCAGTTCTGTGGTCTATTATTTCACTTACGGCTCTGTGCTTTCGGGATTACATAAGGAAGGCGATGATAAATGTGAGAAAGCGATGGATATCTTTAACCAGCTTCGGGAAAGGTATTCTGATGATCCCACGATCATGAGCATTGTCCGGGCGGGCGAGGAGATTTGCACTTATTCTGAGGATTCGATAACTGAGGAGCCGACCCCGGAAGAGTAATTGGGGGAATGTAAGACTTTTATAAGAATCGATCAAAATTCCCTTGACGTGATTTTTAAATACAGGTAAGATAGGAACGTTAGCACTCTTGCTGTTAGAGTGCTAAATGGTGAAATAATAAACTGTAAAAATCACTAATCAATTGGAGGAACGAATGGCAATCTCAATCAAACCTTTGGGAAACCGACTTGTGGTTGAACCCATTGAGCAAGAAGAAATTACTGCTGGAGGCATCGTGCTTCCTGAAACCGCCAAAGAAAAACCCCAGAAAGGCACTGTCCTGGCAGTGGGCCCCGGCGAACGCAATGAAAAAGGCGACTATATGCCTCTTGAAGTAAAAGAAGGTGATACGGTCCTTTTTGCTAAATATTCAGGGACTGAAATCAAGTATGATGGCAAAAAATTGTTGATCATGCGGGAAAGCGATATTCTCGCAAAACTGAATGACTAATTAATTGAAATCCAAGGAGTAATTGAACATGGCTAAACAACTCGTGTTTTCTGAAGAAGCTCGGCGTTCATTGAAAGCCGGCATTGATATTGTAGTAAAAGCTGTTGCAACTACGTTAGGGCCAAAAGGCCGTAATGTTGCAATTGATCGTAAATTTGGTTCACCCACCATCACTCACGATGGCGTGACCGTTGCGAAAGAAATTGAACTGAAAGAGCCCTTTGAAAATATGGGCGCTCAACTATTAAAAGAAGCAGCGACCAAGACGAATGATATTGCGGGTGACGGCACTACGACATCCACTGTTCTGGCACACGCTATAGTCACTGAAGGTTTGAAGAACCTGGCGGCTGGCGCCAATCCGATGCTTCTCAAACGCGGCATTGAAGCAGCCTCAAAGGCTGTCTCAGATGCTATTATTGAGCAGGCTATTGACATCACCACCAAGGAAGAAATTGCTGATGTTGCCACCATTTCTGCGCAGGATCGTGAAATTGGCGAACTGATTGCTGAGGTTATGGATAAAGTTGGCAAAGACGGTGTTATCACTGTTGAAGAATCCCGCGGTTTGGAATTTGAAACGGAATATGTTGAAGGTATGCAGTTTGATCGCGGTTATATTTCCCCTTATTTTGTGACCGATTCTGAGACCATGCAGGCAGAGATTGAAGAACCCCAGGTCCTCGTTTACGACAAAAAAATCTCCGCTGCAAGCGACATTGTTCCCCTGCTTGAAAAATTGGTGCAGGTTGGGAAGCGCGAACTGCTGATCATTTCTGAGGATGTTGACGGCGAAGCCTTGGCAACACTCGTGCTGAACAAGCTGCGCGGTATGCTCAACGTGCTCGCTGTGAAAGCCCCCGGCTTTGGTGATCGACGCAAAGCAATGTTGCAAGACATTGCCACATTGACCGGCGCGACAGTTATCTCAGAAGAAACCGGCCGCAAGCTGGAGTCCGTGACCATTGAAGACCTTGGACAGGCTGAGAAGATCATCAGCACTAAAGAAGACACCACTATTATTGGTGGCAAGGGCGATCCAAGCGCGATCAAAGGACGGATCGAGCAGATCCGTGTTGAAATTGAAAACACCACCAGCGACTATGACCGTGAGAAACTGCAGGAACGCCTTGCGAAACTCTCCGGCGGCGTTGCTATTATCCGCGTGGGCGCAGCGACCGAAACAGAACTAAAAGAGAAGAAGCATCGTGTTGAAGATGCCCTTTCTGCGACTCGTGCTGCGGTTGAAGAAGGTATTGTCCCCGGCGGCGGTGTGGCATTGATCAATGCGATGGAAGCTCTCGATGGATTGAAGATGGAAAATGCTGATGCTCAAATCGGCGTCAAGATCGTCCACAATTCCCTCGAAATTCCGATGCGTAAGATTGCACAAAACGCTGGTCATGACGGTTCTGTGATCGTTGAGAACGTCCGGCAGAAGCAAACCAAAGAGAATAACAAACTGATCGGCTTTGACGTTTTGAAGGAAGAATATGTCGATATGGTCAAAGGCGGCGTGATTGATCCCGCTAAGGTGACCCGTGGTGCGTTGGAAAACGCAGCTTCCATTGCTGCTATGATCCTGACCACAGAAGCTCTGATCACCGATGTTCCAGAAGAAGAACCCAAGATGCCTCCTGGCGGTATGGGCGGCATGGGCGGCATGGGCGACTTCTAATATCAACGCTAAAAATAAGAATGAAGGCTGTTCCAATTTTGGAGCAGCCTTTTTTTATTTATAGTAGGAAATTTCTAGACCGCTGGTATAATGTGAGACATGTTTACATCGAAGTCTCAGAACCATAAACGCTTATTATTCTGGTTATTATTGGCGTTTTTATTTTCCGCTTGTTCAAATACAACCACATCAACAGATGTGCCAACGCTGACGTCAACCTCGCTCAATGTTTCTCCTACGCCGGAGGGACCAACGCCGACGCTTGTGCCTGCTGCGGCTGTAGTCAATGGCGAGCGGATTCCCCTAGCTTGGTTTGAAAGCGAAGTCTTACGGTATCTCCTCGCGCAGGAAGAAATGGGTGAGCCTGTTGAGGATGAAGCGGCTGCTCGCGAGAGGGTATTAAATGATCTTATTGATCAGGTGCTCTTGGCGCAAGGGGCGCGTGAAGCCGGTGCTAATGTGAGTGATCAGGATGTGCAGGCGAGACTGAATGCGCTTGCTGAGGACTATGACCTTGCGACCTGGATGACAGAGTGGGGGTATACGGAAGACGAGTTGTTTCAATCACTCAAACTACAAATGCTGGCTTCCTCTCAGCGTGATCTCATTGCAGAATCCATCCCTGAGACGGCAGAACAAGTTAAATTACAGCAGATCTTCACCTTTACAGAGGCTGATGCACAAGCTGCATTACGCAGTCTAAACTCGGGCACGCCTTTTGATGAATTGGCTTTCTCATATATTTATGATCCTATTACTGGCGGGCACTTGGGATGGGTACCGAGAGGATATCTGCTTGACCCGGCAGTGGAGGAAGCGGCTTTTTCATTATCGGTCGGCTCGTATTCAGAAGTCATCTCATCAGAGGTAGGTTTTCACATCATTCTGGTGATTGAGCGGGAGGAACACCCACTCACGACCGATGCCCGATTGATCTTGCAACGAAAAGCATTATATGAGTGGCTGGCGCTACGGCGGGAAAACAGCACGATTGAGGTATTGGTCCAATAGATGAAAAACCAACCCAACCCACGGAAGTCAAATCTCAGTAAAGGACGGGACAACCGCGGTTCACTGACGAGTATGGCGACGCCGCGGCATCCTGAACCCCTGCCAAAGATGGGTTTATTGGGTTTTATTCTCATTCTGGGGATACTTGCGGGTTTGGTCTGGCTGGTGATGTTGATCTTCGGGTTAGGGCCTTATAAAGGGGGTATGCCTGTACCCACTTCTACGCCCACTCTCATGCAGATTTCGGAAAACACAGGCACACCGAGTTTGGTGATGACAGGAACTGCCACACCTAGCCTTATGCCGAGTTTAACCTTGACGCCGACGGTCACACCGACTTTTACACCCGAACCCACGTCGAAGCCCATGCCTTTCAAACTGAAGGGTGAGCCCGAAGCGTTGAATAGTGAATTGATTCGACCTGAGCTGGGTTGTGATTGGTTGATCATCGCCGGACAGGTCTGGGACTTGCAGGAAGTGCCCGTTACCGATCTTACATTGCACCTATTCGGTGAATTGGGTGGGTATACGATTGATATGATTACGATGTCGGGATATGCACCCGTGTATGGTGAATCGGGTTACGAGTTTACCTTACAGGATCTGGTCGTGGATAGCGACGGCACCTTATTTATTCAGCTTGTAGACAATAATGGTATTCCTCTTTCCGATCCCTACCCCATTCAAACCTTTAAGGATTGTCAAAAGAACCTGATTCTGGTGAATTTCCATCAGGTCCAGTGAGGGATTTCCCCCTTTTATTTCTCTTTGCACTGTCTAAACAAAAGTACTATGAATATATCCTTCAAATGATTATTTGATTCTTGACCGGTTTAAGAATCCAATGCTATACTGTTATTAACAACCTAGAAATCAAGATCATAACAAAAACGGGGAACGCATTTACGCTTGATGAATCTTGGGGGCTGTTATGATGATTTCTCAATTTGGTCACGATTTAGTGTTAGTTCGTGTGAATTACTAAGCGCTAATACCAGACCAGATAATTTTCTCAGAATTTGGTTCTAGATCAGAAAGGATTCCCTAAATGTTCCAGAATTTACCGGAGTTTGCCAAAAGATATGTGATTCTTTTTCTTGTCATCGCAATTACATTAGCGGCATGTGCGCCGAATATCGAGCGCCTACAAGAAAGAGGAAATATCGAGAAGTTAATAGATGCCTTGGATTTTGAGCGAGATCCTGATGTCAGGGCGGATGCAGCACGCGCTTTGGGTGAATTGGGCGCGGATGAAGCCTTGGAACCCTTACTTACCTTGCTTTCTGACGATGAGGTGGCGGAAGTTCGCAGCGCGGCTGCGAAGGCATTAGGTCAAATTGATGGATCTCGGGTGATTCAACCCCTTATTGATGCTCTTGAAGACCGCAGCTCCATAGTGAAAAATTCCGCTGAAGAAGGTTTGGCATTGTGCGGCGAACGGGCAGTTGACCCGATGATTGCGTTGTTGGGGTCAGATGATGAAGGATTGCATCAATCTGCCGTTGATGTCCTCTCCGGTATAGGCAGCCCGGCTGCAGCACCTTTGATTGGGCTTCTGCTTAGCCCCGATATGGATGTAAGGACGGGAGCTTACGATGCTTTGGTCAACATGGGTCATCCGGCGGTTTCAGACCTTCTGGCTTCAATTTCCAGTGATGAAAAAGCACTTAATTACATTATTGTGAAAATCCTGGTTGAAATAGGCGCAGATGCCGTGCATCCCCTGATCAGCTTGCTGAATGATGATGATGAATATGTAACTGAAACGGCTGTGGAGGCATTGGGGAAAATCGGTTCTCCCGCAGTAGCCCCCCTTATAAACTCACTTGTTGATGATAGCCGGCGTAATTATGTTCATGCCGCACTGTTAGAAGTGGGCGAACCAGCAATTGATCCTTTGATTGAAGCCTTATCTGATCCAGATTTACAAATACCTGCTGGAGACGTTTTGGTGGACATGGGGGAGGCGGCAATCAATCCGCTGCTTGAGGCTTATGAAGTTGATCCAGAGAATGTTGAAAATTATTTGCGTCCGCTAACTTTCGGTTTGACAGTGGACGACATCCAGGTGCGCCAACGGGTAATGGATATCCTTGAGGAAATTGGCGAACCAGCGATTCCCGCGATCATGAATATGGTTAAAAATGCCAATAAAATTATTACTGGCGGGCAGACGTTCATTGTCAGTGCCGCTGATTATAGTCCTTACGGAACTGTTGAAGGGACGCTGGTTAATGGTGGTTTGTGTACAGAGGTTGGAAATTGGGTGGGCAAGATTGTTCTCTGCCAGAGAGGTGAAAGCTATTTCTCTGAAAAAGTAAAACAAGTTGAGGCTGGTGGGGGTATAGCTGTTGTGCATTACAACAGTATTGAAGGAAATATGTGGCCAATGCTCTATCAGGAGGATGAATATAACAGCGTGTCCGTTGGGGTTTCTCAGGAAATCGGTGAAACATTGATTGAAAATTATCTTGGCGAGACTGTCATTGTTTCAAGCCGAGATATTTCCAGCGCACAAGAAATCTTGGAGGATTTTGGAGATATAGCCATCCCTTATCTTGTCGAATATATCAAGGATGAAGAGATCCGCTGGACATCATCCTTTTATTTGATCCCGGACGTATTGATTGCTATGGGATCCCCTGCTGTACCAGCAACCATTGAAATGCTTAATGACAATGATGAGGACATTCGTTATGAAGCAGCTTATATCCTCGGCCAAATTGATGACGACCGAGTGGTGGATCCGCTCATTGAAGCTCTAGAGGATAGTAGTACTTGGGTGAGAAAACAGGCGGCATATTCTCTTGGCGAGCGACAGGCGGTTGAAGCGATTGAGCCTTTGATGGACTTGTTAGATGATGAGGATGAGTATGTAAGAACTGCAGCTGCAGAAGCCCTCCAGGGAATTGGGCTGCCAGCGGTTGATTATCTGCTTGATATTTACCATGGTGAGGATGCACAGAAAAAGGAGTCTGCGGCATCCGCGCTATTGGCGATCTTCAAGGCTAATGAAGCCGCGATCAAAGAGGTCGCCGTTAAGGTCTGTTCAGGTCAAGCACAAACAAAAACGACAGAATATCGCCGATATGAAGGAGACTATCATCCCACAGTGATTCTTGATTCCGATGGTAACGTGCATTCCTGGACGTATGATCTTGCTGTAGACTGGCTGCCCTATACACCTGAACAGCTTGAATTGGTGGTTTGCTTGGGTGATTTGGAGAAGAATAGCATTCAAGTTTGTCCGTATTACAAGCCGGGCACTTACACCTATGTGTTCAGTATCACAAGATACCGCTATAAAAGAGATGCAGCCCTGTACTCATCATTTACAGGATATCGGTTGAATGCAACAACACTTTGGGGATCTTACCCCGATTCTTGCCCTTATTCTGCGTATTCATCGCAATCACAGATCACCGGTTCAACAATTACTGTCAGCGACCTGGCGACCTGGTTATCCTCTTATGGGATCCCTTTGGGTGAATAGCGGATTGAAGTTGATTTAGTTCAGTAAAAAAAGCTTCCGATTTGGGGTCGGGAGCTTTTTTTGAATCACTAAACACATTGGGTTATTTTTATTACCCTAACAGGGTGCTTCTGGGGGATATCTCGAAGTTCTCATCGCCTGCTAAGAATCCTGACAGTTCCTCAGCCGGCAGCGCAAGGACTTTGCTGTTGGCGAAATAATCAAACTTGAAGTTGGTCTCATCCCCCGCTTTCAACCCCGGGATGGGCATCAGACGCCCCGTAAGGGGCTTATCCAATCTTAGGGCGAGGGCTGCCAAGTCAAGCAGGACGGCCTGGAGTTGCCCCACGGTTGCATCTCCGGGCAGGGGAATGGTGTCCAAGCCGGTTCCGCAAACGGCGGAGAACATTAGCAAATCAGTGACGTCCAAAGTGCCCTCCGCTGCCCGCTGTGAGAGGGTCGAGTCTTCCAGCAAAGGCAGCATCAGCCCATTAAAGCCGGTGCGAGTGAGGTCCGCCCGATCCAGGGTGTCCGTCAGGAAGGCCGCGGCAGCCAGGCTGCCGGAAAGACCGAGCGCGGGCACGCCCAGCTTCTCCAGGGCGTATCCCAGGGAAATCTCGTTTGTGGGAAAAGGTGCTGGCGAAAAATCAATACCCTTGAAACTCACCGGATAAATTTCAGCCAAATGGTTTGCAACCCCCTCCAATTTTTCCGCGTGGTTTTCAATGGAATGGATCAACCGTTTGCGTGCATCAGCAAGGGAGTCCGCCTGGGAAAAGGCTTCGACAGCCAGATCTGCTCCCTCAATCGCCAGGGCAAAAGCTGCCCCTTGACCCTGATGATAGGCAGCGGGGAAGAATGGTGACCAGGGACCTACATTTGCCAGCGCTGTGAATCTGAGGTTAGCAAAGCCGTTCTTTTCGAGGGGTGCAGTGCGGTGGATGATCTCAGCGCTGGCCCTCACGGCGGGCAGGCTTACCTTGCCATCGGGCGTGGTGAGGTGTCCGCTGAAAAAGAGGATGCTGGATTCGCCCAGCATGTCCGGGATGACGGCATAGCTTTCGAGTTTATCGGTTTGGGCTGGACCCAGGGCGACATACTCGAAGCCTTCGCTGTGTGCGATCATCTGCATCCGAGCAACAAACTGGGGCATATCCTCCGGCGACAGGTAGGTGGGGAAGGGTGGGGTCGCTAGGCGCAAAGTTTGCACCTCATAGCCGGCGGATTCGAAGGAAGATTGTGCATGCCTAGCGAAGATCCCTGCTTTTTGCAGGATGTTTTCGCTGATGGGCCAGCGGGGGTGAACAAAAGTTGTGATGGATCGTATACGCATGATTATTCCTTTTGTGCTTGATATCGTTGACGTAAGACCTCTGCGATCAGGATGCCGGCAGCGATGGCGGCATTTAACGATTCTGTGCGCCCCCTCATGGGAATGGTGATTCGCTGTGTGGCGATTTTCTGACCCTCAGGGCTTGCGCCAAAGGCTTCCCCGCCAATCAGCAGCGCACAGGGCTGAACCAAATCAGCTTCCCAAAGGGGGGTGTTGGCTTCTGCATCAGCGAGGAAAAGAGGCAGTCCTTCAACCATCGAAGAAATTTCCTGCCATTTCAGAGCGAGGATGGGTAGGTGAAAGTGAGCGCCCATGCCGGCGCGGACGACTTTGGGCGAAAAAGCATCCACCGTCCCTGGCGTGAGAAGGACCCCATCCGCTCCCGCAGCTTCAGCCGTCCGGAGGAGTGTGCCCATGTTACCCGGATCTCGGATTTGGTCAGCGATCACCAGAAATGTGGGGTTTTCTGTAATGGGCAGAGCTTGCTGCTTGAGGACAGCCAGAAACCCCTGGGGTGTTTCTGTATCGCTGATGTCAGCCATTAAACTGGGTGCGATCTCGTATGTGGGGATTTCGCTTTGGGAATGGATGTGATGGATGAGGTCAACACCACGACCTGAGAGCGTCTCGTCATAGAGAATGAAAGCCATCGGCCAATGAACGGCAACTGCCTCTTCCACCAGACGAACCCCTTCTGCGATAAAGGCTTGTTCAGCTTCACGGCTTCGTTTACGGCTTTGCAGCCCCCGCACGAGTTTGATCTTGCTGTTACTGGAAGATGTGATCGGGAAAGACAAATTTTGGCTCTTTTCAGAATTGGTTAAAAAATTATCGTTAACCTAATTGTAACAAAATTTCTAAATGGGAAATTTTATCAATTTTGTTATCAGCGTTCTTGATCTAGTTGTCAGATTTTCTCCATTTGAATGTTAATAAATGTAATGACATTCTGTGCGAATTTCCCCGCATGCTGTGATGCTTATGAAGCCGAATTGTGGATTGTAGTGATTATGCCCACAAGGATAGGCTGGACCAGGATTGAAGAATAATTTACCGTCCACCCATTTGGCAACCTGGTGATGGGTGTGGCCGAAGATAACCACATCCGATTCGGGATAATCCTTCGTTAGAATTTTGTGATAGCGTTCAAAACGGTATCCGTCCCGCAGGTATGCCCACTTATCAAATACATAATGGATCATAGATCGGTGGCCATGGGTTAGCGTGATGCGGTTGTTGTTGACCGTGAAGGTGATTTCCCGCGGTGAGTGTAAACCAAACCACCAGTCTCTATTTCCTTGCACAACTTTGACTGGTGCTATGTCTTCCAATGTTTGAATCACCTTCCAACAAGCGGCATCCCCTGCGTGTAGAATTTGATCGACCTTTGCCCGGCGGAAGGCTGTCAGAATGCCCTCGGGGATGGTTTTGGCGCGATCGGGTATATGGGTATCCGCAATAATGCCAAAGGTGATGTTCCTGTTTTCAGATGGCATGGGCGTTGTCCTTCACATGAGGACGGAAATAATTCCAAGTTAATCCGATCGCAGTGATGTAGCATAAGATGGTGGTAATAAACAGATGTGAAAAGAAAAAGCGGGTTTGAATCAGCCCCGAAATAAAGATGCCAACAGCCTGCCCCGCCTGCCGACCGATATCCCGTAAACTGGAAACGGCAGTCTGCACTAGCCTAAAAAAGAAGATGACGATCAGATAGAGGGGCTGCGCTTGGAAAAACATGCCAAGGAAACACACGAAGAGACCGATTATCATACTCACTCGATGTCCGATGCAATCTGAAAGCAGTCCCAGAGGAAAACCTAAGACAAGTGCGGACAATGGGTTTGCGGACAGGATTAACCCCAGCTTGTCATAATTTAAGCCGCGTGAAAGCACATATAGATTGAAAAAGAGTTCCCATACGCTGAATGAGAATCCATATAATAATGTGGAAAGCAGAAACAATTTGGTGTTGCGGTTAAAACGAAAATGCATAAGGCGGTCCAATTTAGAGAACGGTGTAGATTTTACCATGGGTTAGAAGGGACGAAATACATCGTGTCATCAAATGATTTAATGTTCCTAAAATTAAACAGCACCAGAGCTGATATATCTCTGGTGCCGCCCGTTGTGGTTAAGGCGCCCGGTCTACATTGCTTTTCGGTAGGTAATATGGGTTTTATCCTTCTCATATCCCAGGCTTAGATAGAGCCTGAGTGCCCCGTTGGGGTTGTTGGTGTCCACGCCCAGAGCAACTTCTGTCATGCCTTTGGCTTTGTGCATGTGCATGCTGCGCACGATAAGTGCTCTAGCGATGCCGCGCCGCCGCCATTCGCGTCGAGTGGAGATGTTCTCTGTCCAACCGCGCTTGCGATGATATTTTTGGTTGTAATCATGTTCAATATAGTTCATAACACTGCTGACGACCTCATCGCCGTCCCAGGCGACCTGCCAGAGGTCAGGTTGGAAGTACTTGGATCCTTTATACGAAATATAATCCTCATCTTTGGGCTCCGAGAATCCCCAATGGTCACGAAAGGCTTCGATTGAAGCTCTCCAGATTTTATACGTATCCTCGTCCCTGACTGGACGTACCTCGATACCATCTGGCAGTTCAGCTTCGGGAATCTCGTCCAAAAGTCGTGACATTTCGATAGAAAAACGAGCCGCCTCATAACCTTGGGATAGCAGAATCTCGTTATGGGCTGTCTTGTGAGCGTTGTTGTAGGTTTGGAAATAGCGCTTGCTGTCCTGAGGATGTTCCTTCGCAATTATTTCAAGGCGTGCTTCGCACCAATGGATCAGGGCTTCTTCAATGCCCTGATTGCGCCAATTCGGCAGGATATGGATGAAGAGGGAGTAAATCCTGTCGTTGGGATCTTTTTCCTGCCAATTTTCGACGCGTGAATACGCAACAGCATCGCCGTTAATTTCAGCAAAGATCATGTCCTTTTTAGGGTCTGAGTTGGTCAGATGCGCATAGTCGTGTTGAATATCTCTCAGTGTGATTGCATTTTCATCTTTATCAACCTTCGATTCTTTCTCGATAATATTCAGCATCAATGGGAAATCCGACTTACCGGCAAACCCACGAAGTTTCAGCCCGTCAATGGCTGGTCTATTTTTATTAATGATTTCTTTTGTTAACATTTCAGTATCTCCAATGTAATGGTTATTGATCAACTTTCAATAAATGGCAGGGTGGGTGATGTGCACCCCCACAAGTGTGTCGTATTCTGTCGGTCATGATGTGGTGCAAACCTCATATTTGCCTTGTTTTTCGGGAACAAATCCAATTCATGACCGAAGGCGGACCTCGCTTGTTTCACCCTTGCCCTGCGGGGAATATTTCTTATTCAGGTTTTGAATTATCTCCATTGCTGCCGTTCGCCGCTGCTGCTCGTTCCAGGTCCCGCTTATTTAACTTGAATTTGAGGAATGCGGGAACCACAGTAAGCAGGGCGATAACTGCTGTGATGTAGAAGGGAGCGTCAGGGCTGATGGTCTTCCAAAGGAAGGAGCCGATTGCCGGCGCGGGCAGTGAAAAGATACCCAAGCTGGCGTGAATCAGGCCAAAACCTGTCCCTCTCAGCCTTTCAGGAAGTACCTTGCTGAGCAGGGATTGGTAAGCCGGAGAGAGAAGCCCCACGCCGACCCCGAAAACAGCCCAGACACTGGCATAGCCAATAAAGCTATGAACGTTGATCAGCAGAAGCATGGCCAGGAATTCAAGGAAAAAACCGAGGGCGATTGCAATTCTTTCGCCAACTTTATCTGAGAACCAGCCTGCGGGGATAGTGGTGATCATGGATGCTATACCAAAGAATGATGACAACCAGCCGATCTGTTGAAGGCTCATCCCGCCGATTTCCTCAAGATAGAGGGGCATCAGGCGGAAGGACATGGAAAAGGCGATGTCGCGCACGCCGTCGGTCAGCAGCAGCCAGGTCAAAAGCCCGCCCGCCACAGCCAAGCCAAAAACGGTTTTGAAGTTGGTCTTGAGGGAGGCGAAGGACAGTTTTTCACCGACCTGTTGTTGATGCTTCTTTCCTGCGATCTTTGCCAGGATCAGGCGGATGGTTGTGGCGCAGATGTAGATGCCGGCAGCAACGGCCAGCATGATACGAAATCCATAGGTGTCCGCCAGCCAACCCGCCAGGGGCGGCCCGATGACGGTCACCACGGTGTAAATGGTATCTGTGATTCCGTAGACTTTTCCGCGATGTTCTTCTGCGGTCTCCTCAGCGATGAAAGCGCCGAAGCTGGGACCGATCAATGAGCGCGTCAGGGAGTTTAGACCCTCTGAGAGATACAGCCACTGCCAGGTGGGCACAAAGATCGGGCTGATGAAAGCGCCCAGGCCGATCAAGCTGCCGAGTGCGACGCTGCGCAGGCGGCCGATGGTGTCGGAGACCCAACCGCCCAGGACTTGCAGAACGAGAGGAACGATTTGCGATACGGTGAAGAAAACGCCTATTTGCAGGATGTCTGCACCAAGGAATTTCATATAGAGGGGCAGCATGGTCATATACATTTCTGAGGCGATGTTGGCAAACACCATTGCAACCATGAAGACGATCAGAGTTCTGGAGAGTATCCGTTTTTTTTGACGGGTTGGCTGTATTGTGTTGCTTGTTTCCATTATATTTTCCTTATTCTTTTTGTTTCTTTATTTTTTGACTTTCAATGTCTTTTATTTGATTGATCTAGGTTGTGCTCAGGTTTTCACCAGAACGCAATTCCATTTCATAGGTGTCAAATTGCTTGGTGATGTGCATGCCGGCTTTCTCATAAAGCCTGGTCGCCTTCGTAAGGCTGGACGCATCCACAGCTAATCCCACGCGTTTTTTGCCACGGCAGAAAAATTCGTGAAATGCCTTCTTTAAGAGTGCTGTTCCCAAACCCTTGCGCCGCCAAGGTTTGCAGACCCCTAGCTCGTTGACCCATCCCATGCGTGGATCTTCGACCATCTTGCCGGAGCATCGGCAGATACCTGCGATTTGACCCTCAGATTTTGCCAGGAACCACAGCGAGGGATCAAAGTCTTTATCACTTTTGATGAAGTGATGCCATTGTTCCATCAACTCATCCATGGATTTCTCGACATAGCCCCAGTGATCCTTAAAAATGGTTTCACTGGCCAAGATAGAATCCCGCAGTTCTGTTTCGATATGGATGGGCTCAATGATTATCCCTTCGGGAAGGACAGGATTGGGTGGTGCATCATCCAACTGGATTTCCATTCGTAAGAAGTGGCGCACCAGCTCAAATCCGTATGCTTCCATGGCTCTTCTTCGCAGTATGTCCTTATGAGAAATGCCCTGACTCATGACAACCCTGGCGTTTTCAGGCGCCAATGGTATCCGGTCGCGCGAAACAGCTTTTACCCAGGACAGCATCTTCCGGTAGAGACCATCATCCCAAGCATTGGGATGCAGAACACCCCAAACATGCTTGATCACATGCGGTTTGACGGTGTCCCAGATATCAATGTAGCCAATGACCTCTTCCTGGTCATTTTTAATGATGCGGACCATTTCTTGAGGGTCAAAACCGGGCGATGTCCAATCGTTCATCATTTCATTCAAATCCGTGTCGTCGTGACCATCAATGTATTGCGAACAAGCGTTAAAAAGATCAACTACAGCCTGAGCATCATCAAAAGTGAAAGGATGTAATTTTAATTCGTCTGCAATTAACATCATCATTATTTCTCCGATCTGATATCCCCGTATCAGTTATTGCAGATGATGCTGGGGATATCGTTGGGTCGGGTCGATTCTTTTGTAAGACCAACATCGGATTTTTTATTGGATTTATCTTGTTGTTCCTTATTTTTCCGAGTGTTGTCCGATTTGTTTTCCTTCTGTTCTGCTTTCATGTTTTCAGTTTCCATGGAGGCTTCATTGATAAAAATGAAGTGATACATCGTAATCCTCCTTAAGGCAGCTCTTTCTGAGTGTCTGCCGGATTCTCGAGGTGTTACGGATCAGTGATCCGGTGGGGAGGTGCCATTTTTATGCATCTCTCCTTGATGAAAAGTTTTTCTTGCTTTATTCAAGGTTACCTTTTCGTTCACGACATTCTTTTGTATATTAATCATCGTAGTATTCATTTCTCACTCCTCAATCTTCTCCCGTGTTTTCTATGAGAATAAAAAAGCCACGGGTTTCGCAGTCCCATGGCTTTAAGCATTCGATCTTCTTTGGCGTTATGAAAAGAAAAAAGCCACGGGGTTTGGAGCTCGCCCGTGGCCGGTTACCGATTTTAGGTAAGGCTAATTATGAACAGGCGCTCTCCGAGTCTGACATCCACCACTGATAGAATCGGCGGATTTAAAACGAAGCATTTCGTAGACATAAAATGCGTTGTTCATGCAAAGCCTTCCTTTCTTATAAAATTCGAAATTTATATGCCCGTCGCCAGGCACTTTATCAACTTTTCGAGTTTATCATAAGTGGGGGAGTTGTGTCAAGTAAAAAATTGGCGAATCAGGATTTTTTAAGGAATCCCCAATAGATCACCAAGACCAGGCCCAAACCGCTGATAAGGATTAGGCCTATTCCGAAATATTTTGTGTTACCTAATGCCCGATGGATGATAGACGGCGGTCTGGTCGGTGTGGATGTTGGCTCTGGTGTGCGAGTCGGAAAAGGAGTGAGTGTGGGGCGTACCTGGGTGGGCGTGGGCGTACCTGGGTCAATTGTCGCAGTGGGTGTGGGTATTGCTGTTGGTTCAGTAGCTGTTTGGATGACCAGTGTCTGCCCCTCCCGAATATCTGTTGTTGTCAGGCTGAGGCTGCTGTTGGTTAAAATTTGGTCAATCGGGACGCCGTAAGCCTCAGCGATTGTAAACAGTGTTTCACCGTATTGCACTATATGGATGATGACCCCATCTTCGTCCGGTGTGCTGGTGAATACCGCGGAAAGGGGAATCTCTGTGATTTGTGCCACCGGTGTGCCTGCGTCTGCATCAAGCTTTTCCGATATTTTGTCTGAATGGGCGAAGACCATCCCCGAATTGAGAAATGACATAAAAACCAGCGTCAGAACAACGATGATAAGTCGCTTGATAGATTGCCGCATAATGGCATTATTATAGCGTGTTTACAGGAAATACGACAACCTTATGATGTGGTTTTAATGATGGATGGGTAAAATAACGACATCATGATGAAACATTCATCGGTAGTAAGTGTGGTTATAATTCGTTGAATTGGGGTATCTAATCTGAGAGTGTTTTTCTGGGAAGGTTTGTAAATGGCATGTGCATGGGTTGGGGTCTCCGGTTGGCAGTATCCTGATTTCTCGGACCGGTTTTATCCCAAAGATCTTGAAAAATCGGAACAGCTCGGTTACTATGCCAGCCAGTTCCCAACCGTTGAAATCAATAACACTTTTTATAAATTGCCTGCTGAAAAAACAGTTAAGCGCTGGTATGATCAGGTGCCTGACGAGTTCGTTTTTGCGATCAAGGCAAGCCGGTTTATCACACACATGAAGAACCTGCTGGAACCTGAGGATACATTGCCGAAATTTATAAAAAGGATTTCTCTATTTAAACAAAAAATCGGCCCTATTCTCTTCCAACTGCCCCCGCATTGGCAGGTCGATCTCGAGCGCCTGAAGAATTTTCTGAAATTCCTAAAGCCTGATTACCGGTACACCTTTGAACTCCGCAACAAATCATGGCTGGCAGAAGGCGTTTATTTTCTGTTAAGAGAAAACAACATTGCCTTTTGTATTTACGATATCGATTATCGCCAATCTCCAATTATGGTCACCGCGGATTTTGTCTATATTCGATTGCACGGCCCTGGCAGAGCTTATAACGATCCCTATGATATGGACGCACTGGGGTTATGGGCGAACCGGATTGAGGGTTGGGTCGGATCAGGCAAAGATGTGTATTGTTATTTTGATAATACTTACCACGGGTACGCCTGGGAGAATGCTAAAGCGTTAATGGATTTATTGGGTTAGATCAGCTATTGTGAAAAAGCCAATTCCACGCTGCAGATTAAGGTAAAATCATAGGATAGTCATGAAGACCCTGGAGGATATTAGAAGATGCTTGATATTAACTTGATCCGGGAGGAGCCGGACCGATTGCGAAACGCCATGGAAAAACGACAGATGGATCCCTCATCTGTTAGCACTATCCTTGAACTGGATGAAAAGAGACGGACGCTGATCCAGGAAGTTGAAGAAATGCGCTCCGAACGCAACACGGTTTCAAAACAAATTGGGAAGATGAAGGATGAGGACGCTAGGCAGGAAAAGATCGATGCCATGCGCGAGCTTGGGGATAAGATCGATTCAGTTGATGTAGAGTTAGGTCGGGTTGAATCCGACCTTCAATCCTTGCTGGATGAGCTGCCCAACATTCCGGATCCTGAAGTGCCGGTTGGCGTGGACGACAGTGACAACGTTATCTTGCGCACGGTGGGAGAGATTCCCCAGTTTAATTTTGACCCCAAACCCCATTGGGACTTAGGGCCAGAATTAGGCATTATTGACTTCGACAAAGGCGTCAAGCTGGCGGGGTCCCGTTTTTACGTTCTCAGTGGGCTGGGGGCATTGCTGCAGCGTGCGTTGATTTTCTGGATGGTGGACCTGCATATCCGCCAGGGCTATTTGGAAAAATATCCTCCATTTATGGTGCGTAAGGATATCCTTTATGGTTCCGGGCAGCTCCCCAAGTTTGAAGAAAACCTTTACAGAGATCACGAAGAGGACTTGTGGATGGTTCCGACCGCTGAAGTCCCCCTGACCGGTTTGCATATGGGTGAGATTTTAGAGGAAGAACAACTCCCCATCCATTACACGGCTTATACAGCTTGCTTTCGGAGGGAAAAAATGAGTGCCGGACGGGATGTGCGCGGGATCAAACGCGGTCATCAATTTGATAAAGTGGAGATGTATACCTACTGCAAACCGGAACACTCGGCAGAAGAGCATGAGAAAATGGTCAAAGATGCCGAGGAAACCGTGGCAGTATTGGGATTGCCCTACCGCGTGCTGCTTCAGTCCACTGGCGATTTGGGGTTTGGGTCGCATAAGACCTATGACATTGAGGTTTGGGCGCCGGGATGTGGAGAATGGCTGGAAATATCCTCTATTTCAAATGACGGTGAGTTCCAAGCACGTCGTGCCGGAATACGATATCGTCCGCAAGACGGCAAAGGAACAAGGTTTGTTCACACCTTAAACGGATCAGGACTCGGCATGCCTCGAACCTTGATCGCTGTTTTGGAAAATTATCAACAAGCAGATGGATCCGTAATCATCCCTGAGGTGCTGCGCCCGCTGATGCAAGGCTATGAGGTCATCAAACCGTAATAATGTCTCTGTGGGCTGAAATCCCGCTTCTTTTTGTTGTGATCCTGGGGATGCTGATCGGCTTTTTCGGGTTGTTCTTGGTTTTCTTTCCTGGATTAACAGTGATTTGGGTGTCTATTTCGTTATGGGGGATTGCCACTTTATTTAATTATGATGTGGGACCTTGGACTTTCACCCTGACCATCGCCACATACTTGGTCATAACGATGCTGATGCTCTTAGGCAACATCTTAGATAATATCTTCATGGCAGGCGGTGCAAGATCAAAGGGCGCCAGCTGGTGGGGCATTCTATTGAGCTGGGTTGCGATGATCCTGGTGGGGATATTCCTCACACCTGTGGCAGGCCTGGTGGCAGCCTTGTTAATGCTGTTTATCGCTGAGATCGTTCGCATTAAAGATTATCGTGCGGCTTTTCGATCCACTTCCAGTATGGCGATGGGCTGTGGGTGGGCGGTTGGGGCGCGATTGATTATCGCCGGTATGATGATTGCACTGTTTATCATGTGGTATTTCATGCTCTATAAGAGATAGCAGGGAAGGATTTCCCTAAAAAGCGTTCTTAATGAGTCCCGTTTTTTCGATATTTATTGTAAAAAGGCTTCTTTTGGCGCACCAGGCACCAGTTGGGCTGCTTCGCCGGAGAGGTGATCGGTGTTTGCCCAGTCCACCAATGTTCCGATAGGTTGTCCATCTACCAATGTCAGGTTGATCCTTGTTATTGATGCATTGTGGTTTTCTGATTGCATGATGTTTTCAATACTTACGTCAGGACAAAGGTCAAGGAGTGTGAAAGTGAAGATTCCGCCGTGCCCCGCGATTAACAAATCCTGATCCGGATAAGCCCGTGCTGCTTCGATAAGCCCCTGCTTATACCTTGACCAAAGCTGATGATAATTCTCACCATTGGGAAATGACGCATCTTTTTTGCCTTCAATCCAGGATTGAATGACGTTTTTCAATATCATCCAACTCTCTTTGGTCGGCGGTCGTTTTTCTAAGTCGCCGACATTAAGTTCCCTGAAAGCTTCTGACACAATGGGTTTTAAATCAAGGGCTTTGCCGATTATTTCAGCCGTTTGATAAGTGCGTTTTAGGGGAGAGGTAAAGATGGCATGGATATTTTTCCCCTCTAGAGAAGCTGCTGCTTGTTGGGCTTGCAATTGTCCTTTGGCGTTTAGCGGGTAATCGACAAGCTTATAGGAAAATTCTTTAGTGATATTGGCTTTATTTTCGCCGTGTCGTACGAGGTAGAGTTGATTCATAATGACAAGGGTTTATGATCGTGATTGCCGAGCGAGGAATAGAGCGATAGACCCTGCCACGGCGGCATTTAACGAGTCAATTTTACCCTGCATAGGTATCCGCAGCAAGAAATCGCATTTATCTCGAACTAACCTGCGCAAACCTTTGGCTTCGTTTCCCACCACCAATCCCACGCCGCCTTTGAGATTAATTTGTTTTGGTGGTTGAGCGTCCGGGCTGTCTTCCAAACCCACCATCCATCCGCCGGCTTCTTTCAAACGGTCTATTGCCTGTGCGATATTATGTTGGGCGATATTAAGCATCTCTGTGGCGCCAGAGGAGGCATTGACCACCGCTGGTGTCACTGCTGCTGACCGAGCTAGCGGAAGGATGACCCCATGCACACTGAACGCCTCAGCAGACCGCAGCAAGGTGCCGAGGTTTTGAGGATCCTGGATTTGGTCCAGGAGCAGGACAAAGACAGGTTCGTTGCGGGATTTTGCAAATTGGATTATCACCTCCAGATTGGAATAGGGATATCCGCCAGTATCCAAAGCGACACCCTGATGATGGGTATCAATGCTGTCCAGGTCCGATCTGCTGACAAAATTAATTGGGATTTGCTGTGTTTGAGCAAGCTGGATGATCCTCTCCAATGTTCCTTTTAGCTCTGCGCCCTGCGCGACCCATAAACGGTGGATATGCCTGCGCCCCCCTCTGAGGACTTCGAAGACGGGATTCCGTCCGGTGATCCATTCACTCACGCGTTACTCCCAGCGCCAGGTAGAACCCTGGGGTGTATCTTCAATCGCCACACCTAATTGTGCCAACTCGTCACGGATTCGATCTGCCATGTCATAATTTTTCTGCTGGCGGAGTTCCTGGCGCAGATCCAGAAGGAGTTCGATGAAAGTGTCAGCGCTGGATGCTGCTCTTTCACGTTGTTCCAATTTCAATCCCAAAACGCTGGTCAATTCGTTGAATGTTTTTTGGGCTGGTGCGAGTTGTTCATCTGTAGCGTTTTCTGACCGTGCCTGATTGATGACGCGTACCATATCGAATAGGCTTCCAAGCGCACCGGCTGTATTGAAGTCCTCGTTCATCGACTCAATAAAACCATCTTTTGTGGCTTTGACCTGTTCCTCTAGTTTGTCAAGGATTTCTTCTGGTGCACCTTCCGCCTCTGGCATGGAAGGCCGCTTTGCGGAGATCAGATGTTCGTAAGCCCGCTCGTTGGCTTCAATGACTTCATTGTTGAAGGTGAGGGGGCTGCGATAATGGGAGCTGATAACGATCAGACGCATGACATCGCCGGGATGTTCCTCAAGGAATTCATTAATAGGGATGAGGTTGCCAAGGGATTTCGACATTTTTTCACCCTTGAGTTGGAGCATGCCGTTATGCATCCAGTAACGGGCGAAAGGTTTGCCTGTAACAGCTTCCGTTTGTGCGATTTCGTTCTCGTGATGGGGAAAGATCAGGTCATTTCCGCCGCCGTGGATATCAATTTGCTCTCCCAGGTGGTGTAGGTTCATGGCGGAGCATTCGATATGCCAGCCTGGACGACCCGGTCCCCAGGGGCTGTCCCAGGAGGGTTCGTCCGGTTTGGCAGCTTTCCATACCGCGAAATCCATCGGGTTTTCTTTCTTTTCGTTGACGCGGATGCGCGACCCGGCGTTCATTTCCTCTAGATCCCGCCCCGAAAGTTTTCCGTAATCTTTTGCCGCTTCCACCCGGAAATACACATCTCCATCGACTTCATAAGCTGCATCATTTTTGAGCAATCGCGCAACCATGTCTATGATGGTGTTGATTTCTTCGGTAGCCCTGGGATGTTCTGTGGCGGGTAGAATGTTTAAATCTTTGAGGTTTTGTTTGAATTCTTCGATATATTTCTCAGCCAGTTTATATGAATCAACGCCCAATTGGTTAGCACGCTTGATGATCTTATCATCCACGTCTGTGAAATTCATGACATAATGAACATCATAGCCGAGGAACTCGAGGTAACGGCGGACAACATCAAAAACAATAGCGGACATGGCATGACCCACATGAGCGCTGTCATATACGGTTGGTCCGCAAACATACATGCGGACTTTACCTTCTTCTATCGTTCTGAAATCTGATTTTTCACGAGTCAGGGTGTCATAGACTTTTAACGTCATAATTCCTAAGGCTCCAGATATTTTATGGATGAGTTAAGTTTTATTCTTCAGGTTTGGCAAAGATCATTCGACCTGCTGCGGTTTGAAGGACTTTGGTGACGGAAATTTTAATGGTCTTGCCGATGAATTTCTGCCCGTTTTCCACGACAACCATCGTACCGTCTTCCATGTACCCCACGCCTTGGCCGTATTCCTTGCCCTCCTGGATGATTTTCATTTCCAGGGTTTCACCTGGTATTAATATTGCTTTGACGGCGTTTGCCAGTTCGTTGATATTCAGAACGGATACACCTTGCAGCTCTGCAACGCGGTTTAGATTATAGTCATTGGTCAGGATGGGACAGCTTAACTGCCGTGCCAGAACGACCAGGCGGTCATCCACTTCTCGGACGCCTTCTACGTCAATATCTGTGATGGTGACGGGGATGACCGGGTCTTTCTGGAGGTCGGCCAGTACTTCTATGCCGCGCCGGCCGCGCTGGCGGCGCAAGTTATCTGCGGAATCGCTGACGTATTGCAATTCATTGAGGACAAAACGGGGGATTAGCAGGCGACCGGGGATGAAACCCGTGCGGGCAATATCGGCGATACGACCGTCGATAATGGCGCTGGTGTCCACCAAAATGCGCCGTGTATCCTGAAGCCCGGTTTTTTCGCCTTTATCTTCCTTTGCACCGCCCTTGGAGATTGAGCGGAAGAGATTGTTTAAGTCCTTCTGGCGTGCGACAAACAGGACAATCCCCAAATATCCAAACAGCAGAACAGCAATGAACGGTAGGACACTGCCTAACGGTGTGGGTAAAAGAGAAATGGGATAGGCAAGCAGGGCGGCTGTAATCAGACCAATGGTTAAGCCTATCAGACCAAAAATGAGTGTTTGGGCTGAAACTTTGCTTAGACTTTTTCGAATAGCGGTAATGGGTTTAATGGAAATCCAAGGCGCAACGAGGAATCCTAAAAAGCCAACCAATACGGCCGAGACAATTTGATAAACAATGCTAGGAATTGCGCTTCCAACCCATATTTCCTGAATGAGATTTCCAAGATGTTCGCCTACGAAAACGCCGATAATGACAAAGACAACAAGACCAATGATACGGACAATAAGTTCAATAGACATATAACTCCTTTTAAAGTACAAAAATCCAAATAATTCCTAATAAAATGATAGCATGTGGAATATAAATAGTCAATTTATATCTATATATAAAATATTAATTATTCGTCATTCCTGCTGAGTCATTTTGATTTTTCAGCGCTCTCTTATATAATTGAAGACAGAAATTTCTGGCGGTTTTATCCTGATCATAAGCAAAAATTAGGCAATAATGGACCTTCAACCTGATCAAATTCTACATGTGCGATATCGCATTATTGAGAAGCTGGGCCAGGGGGGTATGGGAGCGGTGTATCTTGCCTGGGATGAGACACTTGAGACACAGGTCGCTGTAAAAACCAATTTCAATCCTGCGGCAGAAAGTGTGGATCAATTCCTGCGTGAAGCGCGGCTTCTGGCAGCACTTCGTCATCAATACTTACCGCGGGTCACGGATTATTTCGTGATCGGTAAAGAGCAGTTTTTGGTGATGGACTATATTCCCGGAGACGACCTGGGTCAGCGATTGAAGGAGGAAGGCCGACAGACGCTTGATGATGTTTTAAGGTGGGCATCCCAATTGAATTCCGCCCTGAGTTATATGCACCATCAGGACCCACCAGTGATTCACAGGGATATCAAGCCAGCCAATATCAAACTGACATCGGATGGCGAGGCGATCTTGGTTGATTTTGGCATAGCGAAATCTGAAAGTACTCAATCACAGACAGCAACCGGCGCAGCAGGCTATACGCCAGGCTATGCACCTCCAGAGCAGTATGGTCAGGGGCGCACTAGCCCGTATTCAGATCAGTTCTCGATGGCAGCTACGATGTATGCGCTTTTAACACACACCAAACCCGCGGACAGCATTCAGCGATTGTTGGGAAAAGCAACTTTAACTCCCATTCAGAGGATAAATCCCGACATCCCTGTTAATGTCTCGGATGCCCTTCTGAAAGCCATGTCCCTGCAGCCCCAAGAGCGTTTTAATTCCATTGATGAATTTCAATCTGTTCTTGAAAACCCGGATTTTCGATTAGATGAAGAAGCGCGTGAAAGAATTACTACAAAGCCGACAGGGTTTATTGTTGAGAAAACCCAGATTGCGGGTCAACCCATTCAGACACAGTTGAAGGGTTCAGAGAAAAAGAAACGGGCAATTTTCCTTACTGTGGGTGGCGTTGGCGCGGTGCTATGTCTGTTGACAGCTGCTTTGCTATTATTCTTGTTACCAAACAACCCACTGAATGTCCTTAATGGGGATATCCTAACGAAAATTGGATTGAGAGAGTCCTCACCAACCATCACGTCTACGGTGACGTTGATTGAACCAACGCGGGAGGTGGCTATTGCGGCAACACAAACTAACACCCCAGAACCCGAACCAACCTCCACAGCAACTTTATCCCCGTCGCCAACGCCGGAAATTGTAGGTGAATCCGGCATGATTGCATTTGTCTCTGATCGGGGAGAGGGCGATTTTGTTCAGATCTGGACGATGCAAGTCCTTCGAGATCAACAAGGGGATATTTACGCTGATTCTTTCATACAATTAACTTATAGCGAAGGGGATAAGGACCAACCGGTTTGGTCGTCGGACAGTTCCCAGATAGCTTATGTGGCGCCCGGTGGCGCTGGAAATGGATTAGATATTTGGGTGATGGACGCTGATGGGGGAAACCCGAGGGATATCACCAATCACCGCGGGGATGAGTTTGATCCTGTGTGGATGCCGGACGGAAGTTTGATTGCTTTCACACACCACCTGCGGGATGCCGGGAATGTCCCGATCTACGCGCTCACACTGATTAATCCAGATGGCACTGAACGTGAACGCTTGAGCACCGATTTTGTGGAGTGGGACCCAACTTTTTCTCCGGATGGGAAATATCTTTTGTATGTCATTTCAGCAAAAGGATTTGATTATTTTAATTTTCGCGGTTCACATGACAATTTTAAGTCTCCGGATGCGTTTGACCTGCGGTCCTTGTTTGGGGAGTTCGGTGATGTTTCAGATCCTGCATGGGCGCCAGTGGGTAATCAGTTTGTCTATACCCGGCATGACAACTCACGAGAGAATATTGTGCTGGTCACCTATCAAGAGATGAAACGAAATGGAATGCATCAGCCTACCGAATACATCTTGACGGATACGGATGTGGACACCGATGCTGCCTGGTCGCCCGATGGCCATTGGTTGGCGTTCACGTCCGCAAGGGATTCTGGGGATTTTGAGGTTTATTTGATGACAACTGTTGGTAGGCCGCAAATCAACCTCACAACGCATATGGGGGTGGATAAATCTCCGGACTGGAAACCAATTGTGGAGGAGGATTAATCCTTTTTTCAATACATTTCAAAAAACGCCCAGCTTTGGGCGTTTTGAATGTTTTTAATCCTAGGTTTTTTTACTGAGCTCGCGGCTGTGTTGTTGTAGATGGCGGCTTTTCTGGTGGGTGTATCAACGGTTGAATGGGGACACCAGCTTCCGGATTGAGCAATAGGCTCAATTGTGCTAAGGCTTCAGTATCATAATTTCGATGACCGCACATATCACAAACCCAGGCGGGAAAATTAGGGACGGTGATCAAGTCATTACCCAGCCAGGTCATTAAGGTGGCAGTGCAAAAATGTTTCCGTCCGCCCTGGCAATTTTGACATGTTTTTGTAGGATGTTCTTCTGACATTTCAGCTTTCTTTTTTTGCTTCAGTGACGATCTCCACGCCAGAACTGGCTCCGATACGAGTCGCACCGGCTGCGATCATGTTTTGAGCGTCAGCCCAGGTGCGAATGCCGCCAGCGGCTTTGACGCCCATTTCCTCCAGGCCGCCCACGACCGCTCGCATCAGAGCGACGTCATCAACGGTGGCGCTGCTGCTGCCAAAACCAGTTGAGGTCTTCACGAAGTCAGCATCCGCTTCTTTGGCGAGCAGACAAGCCACGATCTTTTCAAAGCGATCAAGATAGCAGTTTTCAATGATTACTTTAAGGAGTGTATTATTCTCATGGCAGGTTTCTGCAACTGATCGGATATCATTATACACCGTTTCATATTCTCCGGATTTCAACAAACCAATAGGAATGACCATATCCAGTTCAACAGCGCCGGCTTCTATGGCGGCTTTTGATTCTGCTACTTTGGTGTGAGTCAGATTAGCGCCGAGGGGGAATCCGATCACCGTGCCAACAGGAATACCGCTGCCTTCCAATTCTTTGACTGCTTGTGGGACATAGACGGGATTAAGGCAAACTGAGGCGAACCGATACTCCTTTGCCTCTCGGCATAGCTCAAAGACCTGTTCGACCGTTGCCTGAGCTTTCAATAATGTGTGGTCGATCCAGCCAGCGATCTCGTCTTTATTTGGAATGGGGAAATTCTTTTTCTCCGGCAATTTATTTTCAAAGGCTTTGGCTTGTTCGATTATTTCATGTGTTTTTTTCATAAGGAAGGGCCTTTATTGAACAGCTTGAACAATATCAGGGCTGCGTAAGAGTGCGAAATCGGAAAATGGCCAATAGATCAGGAGTGCCCGACCAACAACATCTTCTTCGGGCACGAAACCCCATAAATGTGAATCGCTGGAATTATTGCGGTTGTCACCTAGAACGAAGTATTCGCCTTCTGGGATAGTCCATGACCCAGTGTAGTTAGGTGTTTCAGAAATATAAGGTTCGTAGAGGGGATGGTCATTGACATAGACGGAGCCATTATCGATGCGGACTTCATCCCCTGGTAACCCAATCACACGTTTGATGTAATCAAGGTCCGAGACGCCGGGGGCGTGAAAAACAATAATATCCCCAATATGGGGCTTACCGAGCTTATATGAAACCCGATTGACCAACAGGAATTGCCCTGGTTCTAAGGTCGGTCTCATACTCACATTTTCAACCCGCACACGCGCTGAAAGGGCATTGATAGCCAGGAAGAGAATTAATGCAAGCAGGATAGTTTCAAAGGTGTCTATCATAAAGCCAATACAGCTTAACCGTTTTGATCCCTTATTGGCTTGGGAAGTATCCTCGGATATTTCAGATTGATATTTGTTGAACATTGGTTTTAACGCTGACCATCTTAATAAGTATCATTTATAGATTTTTGTCTTAATGATTATATCTCATCTTGTACACTATCAGGTTCATCACTGACGTTTTTTCAATACAAGCCGGATTGGAGTGCCCAAAAATGGATAATTCTCACGGATTTGGTTCTCAAGATAACGCAGATAGGTGAAATGTGCTAATTCGGGATTGTTCGCATAGAGAATGAAGGTGGGTGGGTCGCTGCGAACCTGTGTGCCGTAATAAATGCGCAATGCCCGGCCAGCTTTCGATGGCGCGGGATGCTTATCTTGCGCTCGATGGATGATTTTATTGATTTGTGATGTAGACAGCCGAACAAGCCGTTCCTCCTGCACTTGCACCGCCAGCGGCAGTACCTGATCCACACGTTTGCCAGTCAGGGCGCTGATAAAGATCATAGGTACGTAGTCCATGAAATTCAGCTCATGGCGGATATGTGCTGTGTAATCATTAATGGTGTAGGCATCTTTTTCGACCAGGTCCCACTTATTCACAACAACAACAGCACTTTTCCAGGCGTCTTTAATATATCCCGCAATATGGGTATCCTGTGTGGTGATGCTGGTGGTTGCATCGATGACGAGAATGGCGACATGGGCGCGTTCGATAGCGTTCATACTTCGGATGACGCTGTACTTTTCAACCCCTGGCGATACCTTCCCTCGCCGGCGGATGCCAGCGGTATCAATCAATGTGACAGGAATGTCATTATATTCAATTTCTGTGTCTACAGCATCTCGGGTTGTACCCGGTATATTGCTGACGATGGCTCTTTCCTGACCGATAATTTTGTTGAGCAAGCTTGATTTTCCCACGTTTGGCTTGCCCACAATGGCGATCTTCACGGATGTGTCCTCTTCCGTGTCCTCGCCGATCGCTTCGATATGGTGTACAACTTCATCCAGCAAATCACCTGTGCCTGTGCCGTGAAAAGCTGAAATGACGAAAGGGTCACCCATCCCCAATTCGTAGAATTCGGGGGCTGTCTGGCGCACCTTGGCGCTTTCAGCTTTGTTGACCACGAGCAGTATCGGCGGCAGGAATTTACCGTCTTCTGAACGTTGTTGCTTTCTAAGGATGTTGGCAATCTCGTGATCCGCGGGGGTGACGCCGGCTTGTCCGTCTACAATGAAAAGAATGACATCCGATTCCTGAATAGCCAGTTCAGCCTGATCTCGGATCTGTTGAATGAATTCTTTGGAGCCGATGGAAAGGGGTTCTTGTCCTTTGATTTTTGTGGGGTCAATGCCGCCAGTGTCCATGACATGGAAGAAATAACCGCTCCAATTTGCTTCTGCAAGTAGGCGGTCGCGGGTGGTTCCGGGTATCTCGTCCACAATTGCCAGACGCTCTCCCGTCAGGCGGTTGAAGAGGGTGCTTTTTCCAACATTGGGTCTGCCCACCAGGGCAACAACAGGTTTTGCCATAGGCAAAGATTATACCTCATCCTTTATTGCACTAGAGGGGTGAAAGTGGGATTAATCAAGTTAGTAATTAAGTCTTTCCTAATTCAACACATACATATTAAAGGAATTACATCGCGGTTTCTGATAATGGTTAATATTTAGGGGTTATGTTAGAATATTCACTGATATAGCCCACCACGAGAAGAATTAGGAATAGCATGACGAAATCAATAAGCCGTAAAAAGGCAATCAGAAAAGGGAAACGGCTACAAAGGCGTTTACGAATAGTTAGGTTTTTCCAATCTTTATTTAGAAGGCAGAAGAATACTCGACGCGATGAACGTTTTATCGAGACTGCTTATGGAAAAGTCAGAACTTTGTGTTATGGATTTAATAATCCTGAAATCCTTCCGGTTTACTTTGATCTTCACGGTGGAGGCTTCGTGCTGGACAGTGCGGATGTAGATGAAGAAATAAATTTAGAATTTTTAGAAAAGGTGGGCTGCAAGATTATTAGCATTGACTATGCAAAAGCACCAAAGCATCCATTTCCCACGGCAGTCAATCAAATTTATTCGATTGTGAATCATGTCTATGAAAACGCAGAAGCCTTTGGAATTGATCGGAAAAAGATGGGGATTGGCGGGCACAGTTCTGGTGGAAATTTAAGTGCGGCTGTTTCTTTGAAGGCTAACAAGGAAGGACAATTTCAACTGGTCTGTCAAATTTTAGATTTTCCAGTTTTTGACTTGGCAGCCGATCCTTATTCAAAACCTCAACCTGAGGGGTGTATACCGCCTGAGATGGCGGTGGTTTTCAACGCGTGTTATGTTGATCCCGCACAGGCTGAACATCCGTATGCGTCCCCACTTTTTGCAAAACCAGAAAACATTGAGGGATTGCCACCCGCGCTTTTTATTCTGGCGGGTATGGATTCATTGTATGATGAGGGGCTGCAATATTGTGATATGCTGGAAGAGGGTGGTGTTCCGACAGAGTGTTACATGTATCCTGATGCTCCGCATGGATTTACTTTTCATCACACGGACGACGCTGACGATGCTATTAGAAGAATGATCACTTTTCTAAAAACACACCTCATGAGTGGGTAATCGTCCTTGCTTGACGACAAACCAATCAAACTAAAGTATGGCAAGGCTTTTCACGTTTATCTTTTCTTATTAAATCCTTGACAAATTCTTAATAGATGTGATAATATGTAAGTGCTTTCATAAAATCACTTTCTGTGGATGAATTATGCCTATCGACAACAAAGAACCCACAATTTATGATGTCGCTGAACATTCCGGGGTGAGTATTGCTACCGTTTCCCGTGTGATTAACACGCCTGAAATGGTCAGCGAGAAAACGAGGAAAGCAGTTACAGACGCGATTGATCAATTAGGGTATGTCCCTAAAGCTGAAGCCCGAGCCAGGGCGCTCAGGCATAATGGCAGAATTGGAGTGATCACGCCGTTTTTTACAGCGCCGTCCTTTATTCAGCGGTTAAGGGGAGTAGCCTCTGCACTGTCGAAGGTCAATTTCGATTTGGTGATTTACACAATTGATTCCCATAACAGATTACAAAGTTATCTTTCATCATTGCCGATCACGGGCAATCTAGATGGATTAATCATTATGTCATTGCCTGTCGATGACGGTGATGTCAATCGATTGATTGAACACAGACTCCCCACAGTGCTCATCGAATTTCCGCATTCAGATCTGAATTGTGTTGAGATTGATGATGTGCAGGGTGGAAAAATCGCTGCGGAATACCTCGTAAAGAAAGGGCATCGGAAAATCGCATTTCTTGGTGATACAGATTTGCCGGAATATTCAATCCATCCTGTCACCCAACGTTTAGAAGGATTCCGGCAAGTATTGAAGGAAAATGGAATTGATCTGCCTGAGGAGTATGTCAGATTAGCCCCCTATGATCAGGAAAAGGCGCGCAAAGTAGCACAGGAATTGTTCGATTTACCCGATCGGCCCACGGCGATTTTCTCTGCAACAGATTTGCAGGCCTTAGGCGTCATAAAAGCCGCAAGACAATTGAATATAAAAATACCGGATGATTTCGCCATCATTGGATTCGATGATATCGATATGGCTGAATATGAAGAATTGACTACGATCCGACAACATTTAGATGACTCAGGCCGATTTGCGGTTGAGATATTACTCGCCCAAATTAAAGATCCTTCACGACCTGTGCAACATTCTCTCCTCCCTTTGAAGCTAATTAAGCGGGAAACGGCCTAGATATTATGGTTAACTTGATTATGGTTTTTTAACAGAGATATTGAAAGAGTTTTCATGTAAGTTATTTATAATTGCTAATATCGGGTGATAGTAAACCTAAAAAACAGATTCAAACAGGAGGTGCCATAAGAGAAGAGAAAAAGAAGTTAGGAAGAAGTTGATCAGTCAATTAACAAAATGGAGGAACAAATGAAAAAGAGTTTAATGAAAGTTTTATCACTAATGTTGCTTCTTGTGCTGTTTGTCACAGCATGCGCAGCACCCGAAGAAACAAGCGCTCCCGTCGAAGAGACAGAAGCGCCTGCCCAGGCTGAGACAGAAACAGAAGCGGTCACGGAAGCTGAAACTGAAGCCGAGACCGAAGCTGTAACTGAAGCAGAGCCTGTAACAATCACCTATTATAGCACCTCGGCAGAAGTTAACGCGATGTTCGAGGAGATGTTTGCTGAATATCATGAACTCAATCCCAATGTAACCATTGAATTGATTCCCACTGGTGTCGGTGAAGGGCAGCAAGAAAAGCTTCAATCCATGTACGCATCGGGCAATGCACCGACGTTCATGAACATTGACCCCGCGAACGTCCTGCAATATCAAGAGTATCTGTTGCCTGTGACGATGGAAAGCGCACCCTGGTTGGAGCTGTTGAATGACGGTGCGATCGATGCCGGTATTTTTGACGGTGAAATCTTGGGTATACCTTGGAGTGTACAGGGCTATGGCTTGTTGTATAACAAGAGGATCGTCAACGAAGTCTTTGGGGATGACTTTGATCCATCATCCATCAACACCAGGGAAGCTTTAGCCTCATTCTTTGAGGTACTCGAAGCGGCTGGTTATCCAGCAACGATGTTCCACGGCGTTAACTGGTCTTTGGGCGCACACTATCTTGGGCTCACATATGCAGTTCATGGCCCGGATACTGCGGATGGTCTTGAATTCATTGAAAACCTCAAATCCGGAGAAGCTGATATCGCTGAAGATGAGATCTTCCAGGGATACATGGACACCTTTGATTTGATTGCTGAATACAACTACAGAAAAGATGACCCCCTTGTCGGTGATTACAATGCTGATGTGCAAGATTTTGCACAAGGTAAAGTCGCCACATTCTTTATGGGCGATTGGTCCTGGACGGTAATAAGTGAGCTTGAAGAAAAGGAAACCGAATTTGGTGTTCTGCCGGTTCCCTGGAGCAACGATCCTGAGGCTTATGGCAACTCACAAATACCTGTTAGTATGCCCAAACTTCAAGTCATTGATGCGTCACAAAGCACACCCGAACAACAGGCGGCCGCGATTGATGCATTGGAATGGATGTTAGCCTCCCCTGAAGGTCAGGAATATTTCATCCAACAAGGTTTCTATATGCCCTATAAGAACGTACGTGAAGTTGAGTATAACTCTATGACAGCTTCTGTTGCTGAGTATATGTCAGAAGGCAAGACGATTAACCTCGGCTGTTTTCTTCCGCTCGATGGCGCATATTGGACCAATGTGGGCGACATGATGCTTCAATATCTCGATGGAAGAATTTCACGAGATGAGCTGGCACAGATGATCAATGAATACTGGCAATCTGTAGAGTAAAGTCGAATAGATTTTTTTGACAAGTAATGGAATGATGAATTCCCTATCATTTCCATTACTTGTCCCCCTATCGATGTGAAAGGTTTTTTGATGAGTCTGAAAAATAGCGTTGTAAAGAAAACAGGACTGTTTTTATTTTTCACGGGTCCAACGCTCATCGCATTTATAAGTATTTTAATTATTCCTTTCTTCTATGGTATTTATCTTACCTTTACGAACTGGAATGCGATTTCACAGGATTATCAATTAGTTGGATTACAGAATTACATTACTGCGTTTACTGATGGCGGATTTCTGACTCAATTTTTAATCACCTGTAAATATGTCTTCATTTCAACATTTATTTGCAATATATTAGCTTTTCTATTAGCTTATGCTTTGACGAGGGGAATCAAATTACAGGAATTTATGCGCTCAGGATTCTTTGTCCCGAATTTGATTGGCGGGATCGTTCTGGGGTATATCTGGCGATTTCTTTTTGCGAATGTTTTTACTTTAATCGGAAAAAATTACGGCATTGAAGCCCTATCAAGGTCTTTTTTGTCTGATCCAAACCTAGCCATTTGGGCGTTAATTATTGTTACTATTTGGCAATATTCCGGTTATCTGATGATCATTTATATTGCTGGGATTATCAACATTCCAAAGGAAGTGCTGGAATCTGCCAGTCTCGATGGTGCATATGGATTGAAGAAAATCTTTCATATCGTTATCCCATTAATCGTCCCCTCAATTGTTATTTGTGTGTTTATTTCCTTATCCAGAGGTTTCATGGCTTACGACTTAAATTTGTCGCTGACGAACGGAAAACCGTTTGGTTCTAGTCAGCTTGCCTCAATGTATGTTTACCAACAAGCGTTCCTCAATCAGAAATATGGTTTAGGACAGGCTGAGGCGATCATCCTTTTCATCGTTGTAGCAGCATTATCTGTAACGCAGGTTCTACTGACAAAGAAATTCGAGGTGGAATCATGATGAAAAGAAACAAAATAATATTATCGATTGTAATATTTGTCCTTCTCATAGTATTTATGGTGCCATTTTATATTGTCATCAATAACTCTTTCAGGACGACGGAAAAATTTGTCAATAACCCGTTTCAACTGCCTGATAAATTAAATTTCCACAATTATGTTGATGCCTTTGAGAAAATGAATTTTCTGAATGCGTTGAAAAACAGCGCGATTATTACTGTCCTTAGTGTGTCTGGTATTTTAATGACAGCTTCTATGACCGCTTATTTCTTGGTCAGGCATGATTGGAAGATCAATAAGATTATCTTTGCAATTCTTGTCGCTTCGATGATCGTTCCCTTTCAGGCGATCATGATCCCACTGGTGAAGATATATGGATCAATGAATCTGTTGAATAATCGCTGGATCCTGATATTTATGTATTTGGGATTTGGACAACCCTTTGCCGTCTTCATTTTCCACGGTTTTATCAAAAATATCCCCTATGAATTAGAAGAAGCTGCGATGATGGACGGGGCCAGTAAAATCCAGATCTTTTTCAGAGTTGTCTTTCCTCTGTTGATGCCCGTGATGATGACGGTGCTGATCCTGGATGTGCTGTGGATTTGGAATGATTATCTGCTGCCCAGTTTAATATTGCTTTCCCCAGATATCCGCACTTTACCGCTTTCTACATACAGCTTCTTTACAACTTATAGTGTTGATTTCGCGCCGTTGATGGCAGGCCTTGTCCTGACCATCCTGCCGGTCATTATCCTATATCTCTTCTCCCAGAAGTATATTATCGAGGGCGTCGTTCAGGGAGCTATTAAATCTTGATTACCTCCTTTGAAAAACTTGAAGTTCATTACAAAACATTTTCAAATCAAGACGAACAATGCACTTTACATTACTATCTGTCTACTCTATTTTTGAAGCAAGAGTTTTTATTACCAGGAAAAGAGAATATGAAAGGCGATAAAGTTAGCATTCATGAAGACGTGAGAATAACAGCTAAATATCTGGTTCAGAGAATACGCAAACAGATTGCAGAAAAACCTGTAAGATATGTTCTTAGTATTGCAGGCGAATCTGGCAGCGGAAAATCCGCACTAGGATATGCTATTGCTGAGGAATTGGATTCTAAAGGTATAAAAGCCATTGTGTTGGGTCAGGACGATTACTTCGTCTTTCCTCCAAAAACCAATGATTTAAAGAGAAGAGAAGATCCAGACTGGCTTGGTCCCCATGTTGAGGTGCATCTGAGGCTTATGGATCAAAATCTAAAGGATGCTATTAATGGTCACAATGAATTGACGAAACCCTTAGTTTATTATCACGAAAATAAAATTGAGGAAGAAACAATATCCTTAGATGGTGTTAAGGTGATTATTGTTGAAGGGACCTACACCTCTTTATTAAAAAATGTGGATATGAGAGTGTTTATTGATAAAGATTGGTGTGATACATTGGAGCATCGACAACTTCGAAATCGGGGAAGTGAATTTGGGGACCCCTTTATTGAAAATGTGTTATCCATTGAACATAAAATTATCGCTGGACATCGCCACCTGGCAGATATCATTATCACGAAAGACAATAAAGTTCTTCAGACAGAATAGATAACGAAATGAAAAATAAAGTTCAATTAATCACTTATCCTAATTCATTGGGGGGAGATCTTATATCATTAAGAAAAGCCTTAGACAAATATTTCCCAGACCTATTTTCCGGGGGGATTCATATATTGCCCCCCTATTCCTCCTCCGGTGATCGAGGATTTTCGCCAGTAACTTACTTTGATATTGACCCTCAGTTTGGTTCCTGGGAGGATATAAAGCACATGTCTAAAACTTATGACATTATGCTTGATCTGATGGTCAATCATATCTCTGCGAATTCTGATTACTTTCAGGATTTTGTGGAAAAGGGCGATGAATCCGAATATAAAGATCTTTTCTTGCCGGTTGAAGAGGCTTGGTCGGGGAGAATCCCTACAGAAGGAGAGATCGAAAATATTTTTTTACGGAGGGATAAGCCATTTTCAGAATATATGATTGGCCCAAAACAAGAGAAAAAATTATTATGGACCTCATTTGGCAAAAACTCGCCTTCTCATCAGGTGGATCTCAATGTGAATGCCAAAATAACTAGAAATCTTTTTATTAAAATCATTAAGCATTTCAACAAGAACGGTATTAAGAGTGTACGTTTGGACGCTGTTGGATATGTGATTAAAAAACCCGGCACATCTTGTTTTTTTGTCGAGCCTGAAATATTTGATTTCTTAAGTTGGATAAGTAACATGGCAGCCAAGAATGATATTGAATTATTGCCTGAGGTTCATGCTGAATATGCTACGCAGCTTAAGTTGACGGAAAAAGGGTACTGGATATATGACTTCATCCTTCCATATCTCATACTTGAGAGCATCATAAACAAGAAGACAAGAAATTTAAAGCAATACTTGAGAGATCGCCCATCCCATCAAATCACCATGCTCGATTGTCATGACGGGGTTCCAGTGATCCCTGATCTCAACGGCTTTATTGATATTGAGCAGGCTAGTAAGGTGGTTGATGTTTGCCTTGAACGAGGAGGGGACTACAGTGTCATTTATTCATCGCAGCATATACAAACCGATGGATTTGATGTCCATCAAATTATGGGGACCTATTATTCTTTGTTAGATGGTAATGATGACGCCTATCTCCTGGCAAGGGCTGTTCAAGTCTTCACGCCAGGGATCCCTCAGATCTATTATGTGGGTCTATTGGCTGGGGAAAATGATAATGATGCTGTTTTAGAAACGGGTGAAAACCGCGAGATCAACCGGCATAATTATTCCCTTGATGAGATTGAACAGGCTGTTGAAAAGCCAGTGGTACAGAAACTGATCAAACTTTTACAGTTCAGGAATGAACATCCTGCTTTTGATGGCGAGTGCACTGTTAATGCGTCCAGCGATACTGAACTTTTAATGACATGGAAAAATGGAGATCACCTTGCAAATCTAAGCACAGATTTTCGGGAATATTCAATTACGATAATGTATTCAGATACAGAAACTAAACAACAATCGCAATTGTTTTAGAGGAGGATCTTAATGAAGGTAAAGGAAGTTATAGAAACGATAAAAACCGCATGCGGCAGCCCTGACCTGGAAAAAACCTGCGATCTTCTGATCTCTGGAGATTGGGATGATTAGGTAGAAGGTATTACGACGACTTTCATGGCTACAGTTGATGTGATTCGGGAGGCCGTCGACAAAGGTGCTAATATGATTATCACTCATGAGCCCACTTATTTCACGAGCTGGGAGATGGAAAATACCAAATGGATGGAGGTAGACGAGGTTTATCAGAAAAAGCGTGCATTAATTGAAGAAAACAAGATAATTATCTGGCGGTTCCATGATCATATGCATACGCACGATCCCGATTTAATATTCGTTGGGATGGAAAGAGAATTGGGATGGGAAGATTTTAAGGAGCCGCAACGAAAGCATGTTTATGAAATTCCTAGAACCACTGTTAGAGAGCTGACCCAGTCTATGTCAGAGAAATTAAGCGTGAGTACGCCCCGAATTGTGGGGAATCCAGAGGATAAGGTTGAGCGGGTGGCATTATTGGTTGGCGGTGGAAGTTTGGGACTCGGCAGGGAAGAGATGCCGATGGAGTTAATGCGCAAAGCCGACCTTGATGCTATCGTCTGCGGCGAAATTCTGGAATGGACGCTGTGCGCTTACGCAAGGGATGCCTCTCAACTGGGGTTCAATAAGTCTCTCATCATCCTGGGGCATAACCGCACTGAGGAAGCAGGGATGAAATATCTCCCAGATTGGCTGTCAAAGCTTTTGCCAGATATGCCGATTACATTTATTGAATCGGGCGAACCATTCAAAGTGGGTTAAAGCCGAAATGCAGATGAGGCTCGAAGCAAAAGAATTGATGAGATTAACAGTCGAAGTTGATCCCCCTAAAGAGGTGGGGCGGGTCAATGGCGGGACGCTGCAAGTCATTCCGATCGTAGGGGGAAAGTTCCAAGGCCCTGGAATTGAAGGAAAGGTTCTTCCTGGCGGCGCGGATTGGAATACCCAATTTGATGATGGGAGTGCCCATGTCTGGGTAAAGTATGTCCTAGAGACCAATGATGGCGAATGCATTGTCGTTGAAAATGAGGGATTTATTAAAGCCGACTCTCATCAAATGATAAAAACGATGCCAAAGTTCACCGCAGATCAAAATGGTAAATATGCGAATTTAAATGATGGAGTCTATGTTGGAAGTTTAAAGCCTTCATCAGAGGATGAGAATGCCGTAGAGATTACTTTTTATCAAATGTATTAGCTGCCATTTTTATTGATAGAATATGATGGATAATGTTTCGGAAATGAATTGGAGTGTTAGATGCCACTGACTTTTGATCTCCCATATGAAGAATTGTTGACTTATCAGGGGATTAACCCCAGACCCGATGATTTTGATGACTATTGGAATGATGGATTAGAACAAATGCTGTCGCTTGACCCAAGGGTTGAGTTGGTTCCGGCGGAGTTCCAAGCATCAGGCTGCGATTGTTTTGACCTTTTCTTTACAGGCGTCGGTGGGGCGCGGGTACATGCAAAACTACTGCGGCCGACTGGATTAACAGTTCCCCATCCTGCGGTTTTGATGTTTCACGGTTATTCAGGTAATTCAGGGGACTGGGTGGATAAACTTGCCTATGTCTCGCAGGGTTTCACTGTAGCTGCCATGGATTGCCGGGGGCAAGGGGGAATGTCGGAGGATGCTGGTTCTGTGTCTGGGAATACCCTTCATGGACATATCATTCGCGGCCTCAATGATGCGCTGAGGGGTTCACCTGAGAAACTTTTATATCATCAGATATTCCTGGATACAGCTCAATTGGCAAAGATCATCATGGAAATGGACGATATTGACGCTGAACGCGTTGGCGTAATGGGCGGGAGTCAGGGCGGCGCGCTGACGGTTGCTTGTGCTGCGTTGGAGCCCCTCATCAAAAAAGCTGCACCTATGTATCCTTTTCTTAGCGATTATAAAAGGGTATGGGAAATTGATCAGGCGAAAGATGCTTATAGTGAATTAGAAGAATTTTTCCGCTTGTTTGACCCCTTACACGAAAGTGAAGATGCCGTATTTACAAACTTGGGATATATTGATATCCAGAATCTGGCGGAAAGAATTCAGGCGAATGTAATGTGGGGGATTGGATTTATGGACACGATCTGCCCACCGTCTTCGCAGTTTGCTGCATATAACAAGATTAAGTCAGATAAAAGAATGCTTATTTATCCTGATTTTAAGCACGAGATTTTGCCAGGGTTTAATGATAAGTGCTTTAAATTTATGATGACACTATAATTTGGGTAGGTTTTATTGTAAATTTTTCTATGTCATTTATAGAAGGAGTCAATTGAACGTATTCATTATTCTCATGGGTGTTTCTGGCTGTGGCAAGACAACCATTGGTCTACGGCTGTCCTCAATGCTTGATATTCCTTTTTATGAAGGTGATGATTATCATTCGGAAGAAAATGTCACTAAGATGGCGCGAGGGATCCCCCTTACGGACAAAGACCGCAAGGGTTGGCTGGTGTCATTGGCTGAATTAATTCGGGATAAGTTGGACAAAGGTCATTCCGGTGTTCTTGCCTGCTCAGCGCTCAAAGAGAAATACCGCCAACAACTTAGAGTTGACCCTGAAAAAGTGGTCTTTATTTACCTAAAAGGGAAATATGAGATGATCCATTCACGGATGATGTCGCGAAAGAATCATTATATGGGGCTGCAAATGCTCAGGAGTCAATTCCAAACTTTAGAAGAGCCGCAAGACATTTTCACAATCATAGTTGATCAATCGCCAGACCGCATTGTTGAGGAAATTAGGCAGTACCTTAAAGAGGAGAACATCATCTAAAAGTAAATACTTTTAATTCTTATGCTGAAGTTTACTCTTTTGAAGAAAGATCCCCAGTGAGGTGAACTGGGGATTTGTTATTTAGGGTTTTTTACGACAATGGTATAGGTGTAATCGTCTTTGTTCCTTAATTCGTGATAGTGACTTCCAATGTATTAGGATTGATAGCATCCACATTAAGCTCGCTGTTTTCCAATAGGACCTCAGGTGTGAGTTGGTAGGTGCCCGGATCCCGCTCTGAAAGGTTAATAACGACGATGATGTCTGCCGGGTCTAATTCTTCCAGCACAGTAAGCGGTCCCGAGAGAAATAAATTAACGGTTTCGGGGGAAACTGTTGCTTTCAGGTTGGAATCCAAACCCTCAAACCGAACAGGGATATCGTTATATGAAAGGCTGCTTTGGATGGGATCAATGCCGATTTGAACAGTGATGTTCTGGCTGCCCACCACGTTGATGCCTTCAGGCAAGTTTAAGGAAACGCTGATTTCAATATTTTCGCTGGCACCGTTCAGGTTGATCGGCGTGGTTTCGACAAAGCCGGGAATATTTTCAACAAGGCTAGGATTTGAGGAGAATATGGTCACTGTCGGCGGAAGCGCGTAGATATTTGTCAGGCGGTAACCTGAGGCAATCTGACCACTGGTGACAATCTTGACCACTACCGAGCGGTAGCCGCCGCGTTGAATGACAGGGATGTTGACCTGGACGGTGCTGGGGTTAATCGTGATTCCTTCGGTTTTATTGCCCTCGGAATCAACTGCATAGATTTCGAACGTCCGCTGAATGTCCTCTGAGACGTTCTCTACATCAACTTCAACCAGGACCTGATCAATGGACTCGATTACGGATTGCGGACCGGAGATCACAGCCTGTTCCGTGATCAATTCGGGCGTTTCTAATTCGAAGCCTATTGCCGGACTGCCGATTTGTTTGACCTGGATGGGGAACTCTTCTGATATCACAGAATCGAGTTTGACGAAAACTGTGGAAGGATTCATACGCACGACTTCAGCTGGTGAGAGGCTGATATCCATCTGAGGAGTCAGTGTATGCACACCTGCATCAAGCCCCGAGAGGTCTAAAGTGACATTGATTAAATTGCTGTCATTTTCCAATTGATCCAGGACTGTGGATGGCGCCCGGATTGTTAATGTCACCTGTTCGGTGATTTCGTTGACAATCATTAGATTGGGATCCAACCCAATCACATCCACTTCTAAAGCACGTGGATACGTGCGAGATTCTGTTGGATCGGACGCGGTGACAGCAAAGATCCATGTCGCGATAGCAAAGATAAGTGCTGTCAGAATGGTGGGGAGGTTGTTGATGATTTTACGGATTGCTTTCACATTTCACCTCCCTCCTTCTTCTGAGGTTTATCCGATTTTATATTGAGGAGTGAGAGGAAGCGTTGAAACAAACCTTTTTCTCCTGTGAGTTCTGTAGGTTGGAAAAATGCATGGAGGGTATTTTGCAGGCGTTCCATATTCAGCCGTCGGATCATCCGACCAGCTTGCGCAATGGAAATGCTTCCATTCTCTTCGGATATGACGATAGCGATGGCGTCGCTTACCTCAGAGATTCCTAAAGCAGCGCGGTGGCGCAGCCCCATTGTCCGTTCAGGGGAACGGTTGAGTACACCGCTGGCAGATAGGGGCATTACACAGGAAGCAGCAACAATTTTATTATCCACAATAATCACAGCGCCGTCGTGGAGGGGCGTATTAGGATAAAAAATCTGTAACAATAATTCGGGTGTCACTTCAGCGTTCATCGGAACGCCGGTTTCCGCATACTCGACCAAACCCTGCATACGCTGAAGGACAATCAACGCACCGTGATGGCGTTCGGACAGCCGTCCGCTTGCCTGGATGACGGCATCAAGCGTTTCGGCGAGTTGCTCTTCCGTCAAGTCGCGGGTTCGTTTAAGGAAGGAAACATTTCCTGCTCTGCCGACACGCTCCAACGCACGACGAATTTCTGGTGCAAATATGACCGGGATGGCAAAAAGCAAGGCAGGGAGGACTGTGCTGATCAACCAGGAGAAGGCGGGCAGATCTACAAGGGTGGTCAACAACCCAAGAAGGATAATAATGAATAAGACGCCTCTCAGGAGAACCAGCGCTTCAGTATCTCTCAAGAGGATCAATACGCTATAGAATATCGCTGAGACCAGGATGATATCAAGGAAATCTGTCCAGCCAAATCTTTGAAAGAGGAATAAAATATCGTTAAAAAAATCGGTCATATGTTTGTTTGCTTCATTATTATGGTAAATGTTCTTCAGTCTCAATCGGTTGGGCAATGACTTTAGCCCAAATTTCAGTTTGATCCTGTTGAGACTGTTTTTTGGCGGCTTCCCGCCAGGATGGGTAAGATAGTTCAGCAATAAGCTGCTTCGTATAGCCAGAAATCTGTGGATTGATGTCCCTGGATGCGATGAAACGATCCGGCAGGAGCAAAATCTCGCTTTGGTTATACTGAGCGTGGTTATGGAAAGCATCGAACACGGTTGAGGAAATTTCTTCCATCATAAGGTAGGGAAAAACGGCGCTCATAGATGCTGTAAAATCCCAATTCTCCCACAGTATCAAGGATATATACTGCTTATTTTGGAATAAGGGTAGGATCATTTGTGTTCCTAAATGCTGGTAGAGCTCCTGAGTCGTGAAGTGAGTTAGGGCTTTCCATTCGTTAATCCATTTTTTATTGCCAAGCTGCCTCGCAGAGCCCACGTGCCAGCTTTTTGAGTTATTAATGTTCTGTGATAAAAAAAGATTGTCTACTTGAATTGTATCATTAAGTGAGTTAAGTGCGTTCTGGACGGACTCCCATGTGTTTTTGAATGAACCTTCCGTGGATATCACGACATCAGCACCAGCAACTTTCTCAGATTGAGGGTGTTGAGCGGAAATACGTTCCATGGCTTGCGTTCGGCTCATATTTCTGGTTTGCTGGAGGCGTTTTATTTGATGCCCTTCAGAGGCATGGCTGACCCAAATGGAATCACATAACTCAATCAGGTTGGATTCGAAGAGTTTGATCGCTTCAACAACAACTAGCGGAGCTGTAGTTTTTTGGATGCGTTTCTCAATGGCTTTGGTCACCCAGGGATGGATCAAATTCTCCAGTGTAATCAGCTTTTGCTCGTCATTGAACACAATTTTTCCCAATTTGCCCCGAGAGATCTCCCCTTGGGATGAAAGGATCTGATCCCCAAAGGCATCAATCACCGGCTGATAAGCTGGGGCGCCTTGATATAACATGCGGTGAGAGATATCGTCGGCATCAATCCCCAGCGCGCCGGAATTCGCCAGCATGCGGCGTACAACACTCTTCCCTGTGGCGATATTTCCTGTTAATCCAATGATTACGGTTGTATTTGTCATCGCTTGGCTGATCCCAAGCAAAAGTATACCTCATTTAATTTCATCATATGGATGCGGGTGCTATAATCTAAATATGTTTCTGGAGGTTTTAGAACGGGCTGCATTGGAAAAATGCAGTTTAAATAAGGATGAACCGCTGTTGGTTGGCGTTTCTGGCGGCGCGGACAGCATGGCGTTGATGCATGGGCTGCACGCGTTGGGATTTAATTTGATCATTGCGCATCTTGACCACGCCCTTCGCCCCGAATCTCCTCAGGAAGCGGATTATGTAGCAGGCTTTGCGGATTCTCTTGATCTGCCATTTATATTGGAATGGATTGATGTTCGAGCGGCAGCCGAGGAGGAGGGACAATCGCTGGAGGAAGCCGCCAGGGAATGCCGTTACCGTTTTTTGTTTGAAGAGGCACGTGCGCATCATGCGCAAGCGGTGGCGGTTGCGCACCATGCAGACGACCAGGCGGAAACGGTTTTAATGCATTTTCTACGAGGCGCTGCTCTTCCGGGCTTGTCAGGGATGTCCTATCGACAGATCATCGAGAGTTGGGATAAAAATATACCCCTGGTAAGGCCTTTGCTTGGAACATGGCGGGAGGAAATCAATACCTATGTCGAAGATGCGGGCTTGAAGCCCTGTATTGATTTGAGTAATCAGGATACGACTTATTTTCGCAACCGCCTGCGTCATGAATTAATCCCGGAACTGGAAACGTATAATCCGCAAGTGAGATCCATCCTCTGGCGCATGGCGGATATCTTGCGGAAAGAGGATCGTTATCTCAGTGATTTAGCTGAGGCTGCCTGGGAAGAATGCCTGCTCTCAACAGGAGAAGATCATGTTGAATTAAGTTATCCTGCTTTCACGGCTATTGACAAGGCAATGCAGCGCAGGGTCCTGCGGCGCGCGATTTCCTTGCTTAGGCCTGATTTGCGGGATGTCAATTTTGATGCCATAGAACGGGGATTGAAATTCATCGTTGAACCATCAGAAAGCGGCGAGATTGATTTGGCGTCACGCTTGAACCTGGCTGTGGTTGATGATATTCTCATTGTGAAGACGTGGGATGCATCGCTGCCAGATTGGGGCAGGCCCCTCTTGCCCAACGTTTCATTTTCTGCTTCTCTTAATCTTGGTGATTCTCTACCTCTCAGGCATGGCTGGCGGATTGAGGTTGAACGAGTTCAAGATCTCCCTGTTGAAATTATGGATGAGGTGGAAGATTTGGGCGTAAATGAAGTCTGGCTAGATTTAGATTCAGTGGAATTGCCCCTAACTCTCCGGGGACGCAAACGTGGTGAACGATGGCAGCCTTTGGGGATGGGGGGGCATACGCAGAAATTGAGTGACTTTTTTATCAACGAAAAAATCTCCGAACACCTGCGGGATATCTGGCCCCTGGTTTGTACGGGGGGACGGGTTGCCTGGGTGGTCGGACTGCGCCCATCCGAGGTGTTTAAAGTCACAAAAGCATCTCGGCAACTATTAAAGCTGAGACTGGTCAAAGACTAAATATTTGATCAAGCAATTTTTAGATTGTAGATCGTAATCCGGAATTCCTGGTTTATTCTTCCTCTTCAGGATCTTCTTCAACCTCAAATCCCTGCTGAAGTGCGAGTTTTCGTAATTTTCGGCGCACCTCTCGGAATTGGATTTTTGATACACCAAGCTTCTGACGGATTTTATCGGGCTCAACACCCTCTATCAAATCCATCAAAGACGCTGTCCAACGGCACATATCAAAGGAGATGCGTTTCTCTAACCCTGCCGCTTCGGTGATGTCTTCCAGGATATATTCCAAACGCCGCGCTGTCCAGGGGAATAAACGTTCCTCAGGTTCGTATTGGTCCACATATTCATTGAAGACTTCAATCCATTCTTGCGATACCGGAATTTTGCGTTCTTTATAACGATAGCGGGGATTGGTATAGCGGATGAATATATAGGCATTTTCTGGATCTTCAACGGATAAGTGGTTGAGTCCGATGCTCTCACATTCACCTTTTTTGATGGCTGTTTCAAGGAGCAGCTTGAGGAGGAGGTAGGGGCGGGTATCCGGTTCATCAGCCTGGCGAAATGCCTCAACGGTCGCCAACGCTTTTTCAGCTTCTTCCAGGGTCAGGACATCCGGAAGAGGACTGGTGACTGAATGCTGAACGAGTTTCTCCGCAGGATCGACCAGAATCACACCGTTGTTCTGCAGCCAGCGGAAAAAGCTTTTGACGGAGGTGATCCGCCGGGCAAGGCTTTTCGGACTGCAAGGTACACCGCGCTCGTTCTGGAGCCAATCGGTGAAATCCTGCAGGTCTTTGAGTGTGATATCGCTCAGGGTTTCCTCTGGGGGGAGGAAAGAGTCGAGTAGGTTGAGATCTGCAATGAAAGCTTTCACGGTATGGGGCGAACGCCCTTGATCTTTAAGGTAGAACTTCCATGCTTGAATTGCGGGTTGAAGGAAGGATCGCTCTGTTAGATGAGCCGGTGTGCCTTGTGCTTTTTCAGTCTGATCTGTCATAAGCCCTCTTTGGTTTAAAAAAATTCGTGTAGCCAATTATTTAATTTAGTTTAAACCAAATGGAGTTGCTTGTCAATTGTAATTATTCGAGGGAGAGGGCTTCGATCATCAATTCCTGGATAGCCCCATAATCCGGCAGGAGTACCTGAGCGCCGGAATAGGCGATCCAGTCGTAGGCATGATTGTATCCAATGACATAGCTGCGGATGTCGCCATTGTTATAGACTTCGTTGGCTAATGGCAATAATCCGACAACATCACCCAGGCTGACATTCGTCTGGACGTAGGTCGTATAAGCACTATAAAGATCGGGCGTTTTAAGGATGACATCCAATTTCATCAGCCTGTTGAAAATGGCTTCAATGACCTCCTGTGCGCGGCGCGAGCGGTCAATATCATTAGTGGAGTATCGTGAACGGGCATACCATAAGGCGATTTCGCCGTTCATATGAACGAGTCCCGGGCCAACGCTGCAAACCCCACTTTGATTGATCCACTTGGCGCAGGTATCCGTCAGGTTTTGTTCTGTCTGAACATCAATTCCGCCCAAATTGTTGATCACGGCTTTGAAACCTTCAAAATCAACCAGAGCATACCGGTCTGGTCGGATGCCGAAATTGTCTTCAAAGGTGTCCGCCAGCAGCTCGAAGCCGCCATAAGGGAAGGCGACATTGATCCGGTTATTGCCATAACCGGGGATGCTGACATAGAGGTCCCTGGGGAAGGATATCGCACTGACATAGCCATCTTTGGGGTTTAACGATACCCAGATAATGATATCTGTACGAAATCCACCATCATCCGGTCTGACATCAGAGCCCAGTAAGAGGATATTCATCTGTCCTTCCGGTTTTTGAAGCGTTTTTATGGTCGCTTGGGCTAAGGGTGTTAATTCGCTGCCGGTCGGTGTTGAATCCCCGGCGGGGTCTTGTGTTGCGGAAGGATCATTGGGGTCTCCTACGGGCTGGAAGGGCGTCGGTGCGGTTTCGTTATTCATAGCTTTCTGAGTTTCAAGTGCGTAAGCCTGAGCGAGCTTGGTGGTGTCGGGACTTAGGAGCCCAGAAAGAAGGATAAAAGCCAAGAGGAAGGCGAGAAAAACGAAGACAAGAATAACCCCGACCTCATAGGGCTTTGGGCGTCTTGCGATCCGCCTGGGGTTTCTTGCTGTGCGTCTCGATTTCATGTTTATTTGTCCATTTTGTTTTTAGCTTTTCATTAATAAATCAATTATAGCTGAGATTACCTATGAATCAATCTATGATGCGGATTGGCAGCTGCACTCGGAAAGTGGTCAAGCTCCCCTTCTTGCTCCGGAGCCAGATCTTGCCATTCAGGGCGCGAATAGCCTGGATGGCATTTCGGATGGCTTGCACGCTGCCGATGCCGGGGATTGATTCATGTTCTGCGCTGAAGAGATCTTTTTGTTCCTCTTGTGTTAACCCTTCGCCGTAATCTGTGACTTCTAGAACCAGCATGCCGGTTTCATAAGCCACTTTTTGACTGAGCTGGATTTTTTCATCGGCATCAGACGCAAGAATAGCATTTTGGAGAAGTTCCTTTATGGTTGTCTGAAGTAGTTCCGGGTCTGTTTTGATCATTTGACGACCATCGGGGTTGATCAACTCCAGGGTGAGGTTTTTTTCACGCAGTTGCTGATTGACCTGCAGTCTGACATTCGCCGCAATGGAATCAAGGCTGATGATCTGCTTTTCGGTGGCAAGGCGAATGGGACCCGTCTGGCCGGCTTGCGTTTCAAGGTCTCTTATTCGGTCTTCTGCTCTATTGAGAGAAATTTTTAACTGATCCCGTTCACTAATTAATTGACGCAATTTCTGCGTCGTTTGTTCCAACTGGCGTTGTCCTTCACTTTGGATGGCCTCCCGCCTTTTCAAAGCTTGGATGCTTTCTTTCAAACTGTCAATTTGCTTGACTGCTTGTAGTTTCTCCTTTTGATATTTCCCTTTGTATTGTTTAAGTGCAACATTCAACTTGTCTATCTGTGATTCTTTTTCTGCAAGCGCTTTTTGAATTTCTTCCTTTTGTGCTTTTTGCTGATGCAGTTCCCTTTGTAACTGGTTGATTTCCGCTCGGAAAATCTCTTTGGGGTCTTTGGAAAAGAGGACTTGTGTCAGAGTCTTTCGAATTTCATCCATCTGCTGGCGTGTTTTGGATGTCCATTGTTTATTGGTGTAGGGGGATAAAAAGACGATGCCTGCCAGGGCTCCCTGATTCGCTAAAGGTAAGGGATAGGCAAAAAGGTTGCCAATGCGGTGATAGTTGAGTAATTCCATGAAGGTGGCAGCATCCTGATTCTCTCCACCAGGCTGCCACAAGTTGAGGTGCTGGTTTCCCTCCCAGGAGCTGATGATCTGGGGCAATTGATCCTGGTTCAGGATCGCTGTTTCCAGGAATTCCTCACGGATCAGATCATATCCTGCCAGGATATGCAGTTCCTGGCTTTCCTGTGAACGGTGCATGATATAGCAGATATCCGACACCGCGCTGAGGCTGAGGGCGCGTGCCACAGCAATATACTTTTCCTGTGATGTTTCTGTGAGATTTATTTTCAAAAGGAGGTCAATCAATTCCGGTTTTGTATCCTTCTTTTGGCTTTTTGGGTCTGCTTCCGGCCGAATTTCTTCATTTTTTATATCTGCGAATCTCTGTGTCAGAGCGATCAGCCATGGGAAGCTGAATATCTGCACCAGGCGGACAGTTCCCATCAGGTCAGAAGAGGTTTCACTGCCGAGCTGAAGGAGGTATCCCACAGCCAGGAGGATCAGGATGATGATGCCTAATCCCCAATGCGGTGGTTGCTTTATTAGGAGCAGGATGACCCCACTCAATGCCAAAAGCATCAATATGATTTGCCATAAGATCAGGAGCAGATAATTTTCGAGTTGGATAACTTCAATTTCGAAAGAAACCAGGCCGAAGGAAACACTTCCAAGTATGATGACCGATAGGGATATGAATGCCAATACACCCGTAAATAGGAAGCGTTGGTCAGGTTCGATGAAAGTCCATACGAGCCAGATGACCGCAAGTCCGTTGATCACACGCTCGACGATGCCGACGATCAAGGGCATGCCGTCGTCCTGTTGACCGATGGAAATGCTGAGGCTTAGCAGGATGATTTGGAGGATCAAAAGAATGCCGCAGCCGATCAACACGTGGCGGGCATGAGACCCCAAGACGGGGTGTTTTACCTTGCCTGAAGCCAGGACCACGATCAGTATCAACGCAAGGCAAATTACCAGGTGATAAATCAGGTCACCGGGGAAACTCGCCAGGATATTGAAGATGGCTGAAATTTCATGTCCCATGTTAATACGGTTTCTTCTCTACGACAGAATATGTTGAGAGAATGATTGCAAGAAGTATTCCACAACGATATTCCACTTCTTGTGATGAGAGTAAACCCACGGCAAGAAATTATTCATAATAATTAATAAGACATTGGACTCACATTGGGTATGGAGGAGAATTTATTGGGTGATCTCCACGACGACGCCGTTTTCAGCCCAGTAGTACAGGTCTTCTGCTGCGGCAAGGTCGAGGATGATGCATCCATAGGATGCGGGAGAGCCGAGTGCGCTTGCCCACAGGCGCTGGCCGCTGGATAGGAGCGGCAGCCCGTGTATCCCGTTCATGAATCCGGGCCAGGCTTCATAAATCCCCATGAAGTGCGGCATGTAGAGGTCCCAATTGGAGGCATAGGCGTTGAGCTCATGGGTTTGTACCTGAAATACGCCTGCCATGGTGGGGGAATCTGACATCCCCGTGCTGATGATGTGCGTGCTGCGCACTTGACCGTTTTCATAAACTGTCATGCGTTGCTGGCTGATATTAATCACAATGCGCTTGTTCAGGACTACTGGAAGGGGCAGCAGGACATTCTTGGAAGGTATCGTCAGGGTCATGCCGGCTTCAAGGTTGCTGATGGTCAGGCCGTCATTGGCATCCATAATGTACCACAAGGGCATCCCTAATTTGAGGGAGATCGACCAGAGGCTTTCCCCTGCGCTGACCCGATAAGTTGTGGGGTTATGCCTGACGATGGAAGTCATCGTTTTGCCACTCATCCATTTTTTGATTAGCGTTTCAGGGTCGGGAGGGTCTTCCCAAGAGAGATCTTGGCCTAAGTCCTTTTCCCAGGAATTTAATAAGCCTTGAACGGATTTTTGATCGGGCGAGAGGGTCACTTCAAGGGTGTCAGGATCCACAGACACCCAGGATTGTTTGACTTCCGTTGGCACTGTCCATGAGAAAATCTCGTTTGTGATGGGATCATAAGCCTGGAAACGCAGTTCCTGAGCAATAATCGATCCGATGTCGTCCAGGATGGGTGTCAGGTCACTGATCTCGGGTTCTACTGTTTGGATGTGCAGGATGACGGATTGGGTCTGAAGGATGGTGAAAGCATTTTGATGCAGGTCATCAAGCGTCGCTTCAATATCCACTGCACGGCCTGGCTTTCCAGGCAGGGCTACCCAGGTGGAATCCTGGAAGACGACCCTTGCTTCCTCAGGTGGGAAGCTGAGGTCTTCCGTGATGGATGACAAAGTCTGCCTGGCGGTATTTTCATTGAAATAGAGCACGGGCATAATGACTTGCACCTCGCCCTTAGCCGCTGTCATAACATCCTTAAAAGGATCAGCATCTCTGCCTAAATCATAGGCGGCTTCAGCTGTCGCTTCGGGATCCACCCAATAGCCAAGCTCTCCGAGTGTGAGCCAATAGGCATCTTCCGGGTTTTGGGAGGATACAAGTTGGATCTGGCGGTTTTCATTCCAGTAAGCATCGATCAATTTGAGGGTTTCCTCACGGCTCATCAAGCCAACTTCTTTATCGTAAACAACCACGCCAGGCAGGTTCATTTGGCGGACCTGGAAGAGGATGACCGTCACGCTGATGACCATGAGAGGAATAAGGATCACCAAAGCGCCCAACCCAATCAGGATTGCTCCACGGTTGGACTGTCGACGTCGTTCTTTGGTTCTGGGATGGGATGTAGATTCTCTCATCATTTTCACGTTTTGCATCTTGTTTCCTTTGAAAAATTATATCTCAAGGTTATAGACGCATCATATATAGGGATGGTTCCATTGTTTTTTCATCATCTTGACTATTAGAGTGCATCGTTCATGCCAATTAGCCAGGATTTGCTTTGTTCTTAGTATAATAAAGTCCATCAGGTCAGTAGCTTCACCTTCGTTATTCAGAGGACATCATTATGTTTTGGAATTTATTATCTTGGTATTTCCTAATCCTGGTTTTGGGTTGGCTGACCTTCCCGTTGGCTTACCGGCTGTTGGGAAAACTTCCAGACCGGGGATACACCCTCAGCCGCGCATTGGGTCTGCTTCTGTGGGGGTTCATCTTCTGGCTGTCCTGTTCTTTAGGTGTATTGCGTAACAATCCGGGGGGGCTCCTGTTCGCTCTGATGGTCTTATTGGCATTAAGCCTCTGGGCAGGATGGCGAAATTGGGGGGAGATGTGGGATTGGGTTAGGGAAAACCGTCGGATGATCATTACGGCTGAGGTTGTTTTCCTTGTTGGATTTTTATTCATGACCCTGGTGCGTGCTTCAGACCCGGATGCCACCGGGACGGAGAAACCGATGGAATTAGCGTTTATCAATGCCATCCTGAACTCAGAAACGTTTCCTCCCCATGACCCCTGGCTTTCTGGATATGCCATTTCGTATTACCATTTCGGCTATATTCTGGCCGCCATGCTGGCAAAACTGACCTTCACCAGCGGCGGGGTTGCCTTTAATCTGATGTTGGTTTCTGTATTTGCGATGAGCGCTGTGGGCGCCTACGGTGTGCTTTTCAATTTGCTGTCCAGTTTTAATGGCCGGCGTAAAGGAGAAATCAACCCAACAAGATGGGGGTTGTTTGGGCCTCTGTTTTTGCTGTTCGTCAGTAACCTGGAAGGGGTACTGGAAGTGCTGCATCAAGCCGGAGTAGGCTGGGATTTGGAAACTGGCACTTCCCGATTGTGGGGGTGGATCAATATCGAGAGCCTCCTCAACCCTCCTTCCCCGCCGCTGTCCCTCGCGCCGCAGCGCTTTTGGTGGTGGTGGCAGGCTTCCCGAGTCATTCAGGACATTGACCTGCTTGGTAACGTCAGCGGGCTATCTCCCATTGACGAATTCCCCGCATTTTCCTTTGTGTTGGGTGATCTACATCCCCATGTGTTGGTCATGCCCTTTGTAATGCTGGTTGTGGGGTTGGCATTGAATGTCTTTCTCGGGGGCATGGACGGCGACAAGAAGGTATTGGGTTTCCATCTACACTATCGTTGGGATGGTTTCCTGGTGAGTGCCGTGCTTCTTGGTGGCATTGCCTTCTTGAATACGTGGGACCTGCCGGTGTATTTTACACTGCTTATTGGAGCTTTTACCCTTCGGCAGGTGCTGCGAAGGGGATGGGGTTGGGGTCGTTTGGGAGAATTATTGACATTGGCTGTTCCTCTGGGAATTTTGTCGCTGTTCCTTTACCTTCCTTTTTTTATCAGTTTTCAATCCCAGGCGGGGGGGCTGTTACCCAACCTGATCTATCCCACCCGAGGGTTGTATTTATGGCTGATGTTTGGACCGCTTTTCGTGCCAATTTTCCTGCTCTTTGGCTGGCTGTGGCGGGAAAAAGCTGAAGCAGATTGGGGATGGGGAAGTGTCCTTTCACTTTTTGTCATTGTTGTTTTATTGTTGATGTCCATCCTCCTGGGATTCCGGCTGGCGAGCACGGATGCGGGACAAGCCATGATTGCTTCTCAGGGTGAAACCAGTTCCTTCAGTTTGCTGATATCCGCCTTATCCCATCGGTTGCGCTACGGCGTAACTTTGTTGACCATGGGAGCATTGCTAACTGTTGGTATGTCTTATTTATTAGGTTTAACCGCGCAGAAAGAGGGGGAGGATCGGTCTTCAAGTGTGATGCCCTTCATCCTGTTGATGGTCGTGTTGGGCGGCTTGATGGTGCTGGCGCCAGAGTTCATCTATTTACAGGATAATTTTGGGGCGCGGATGAACACCATTTTCAAATTTTATTATCAAGCCTGGATGCTGTGGTCACTGAGCGCGGGTTTTGCTGTTGTGGTTTTGTTTTCAAAAGGATCCTGGCTGTCAAAAGCGCTGTTGGTCATACTTATACTGTTAGGGTTGGTCTATCCCCTTCTGGCATTTCCCACGAAAGCCTCCAATTTCCAACCTTCAAATGGATACACCCTGGATGCCGGTGAATATTTAGCAACCTACCAGTCGGATGAAGCTGCTGCCATCGAATGGCTGTCACGGGTTGAGGATGGCGTGGTGGCGGAAGGGATCGGCGGGCAGTACTCGAGCTATGCCCGCGTGGCGACCCATTCTGGGCAGCCGACTGTGCTGGGCTGGCCTGGGCATGAAGGCCAGTGGCGGGGCGGCTATGCAGAAGTGGGGGAGCGGGAAGGGGACATCCGCACCCTTTATGAGACCCCCAGTTGGGAAACAGCGCTGGAGATTATCCAACGGTATGATATCCGGTATATTTACATTGGCTCACTGGAAAAAAGCGCCTATGCCGTCAACCCGTCCAAGTTCGAACAGAATCTCCAGGCGGGCTTCGAAGAGGACGGTGTGGTGGTTTATGTGGTGCCTGAGATCCTACAGGAGGTTGACGGTGACTCCTAAGGGATTAATTTGAGAAGATATCAGCAGAATCCTGAAAGAACCAAAGTTGTTTTGTGGTAGGATGTTGATGAGAAGGATTGATTAAGGAAAGGTTCTGAAGAACATGGTAAGAACACGCTTTGCCCCCAGCCCAACAGGTTACATGCACATCGGCAATTTGCGCACGGCTTTATATGCTTATCTCACAGCCCGCCGGTATAACGGCGTTTTCATCCTCCGTATTGAAGATACAGACCAAGCGCGTAACGTTCCCGAAGCACTGGCGGCGATTTATTCGGGCTTGAAGATGGCGGGCTTAGAATATGATGAAGGGCCGGATAAGGACGGCGGTTATGGACCCTATGTTCAATCGCAGCGCCTGTCGATTTACCAGAAACACGCCCAGCGCCTGCTGGATATGGGCGCGGCATATCGCTGTTTCTGTAAAAAGGAAGACCAGCTTGATACTCAGGATGACCCCAGCCGTAGAGACCCCTGCCGTTTCCTCACACAAGAAGAAGCCGCGCAGAAAGCGGAGTCCGGCGAGACTTTTGTGGTTCGGCAGCGCATCCCCGATCAGGGCAGCACCACTTTTGTGGACCATGTTTACGGCGAGATTACCGTTGAGAATTCGCAATTGGATGATCAGGTCTTGCTGAAATCAGACGGCTTTCCCACCTACAACTTTGCCAATGTCGTGGATGACCACCTGATGGGCATCACCCATGTCATGCGCGGCCAGGAATACCTGTCCTCAACGCCGAAATATAACCTGCTGTATGATAGTTTTGGCTGGGAGGTGCCGGAATACGTCCATCTGCCGTTGATCATCAAAGAGGACGGCACCAAATTCAGCAAACGTTTGGGCGACCCCTCCTTTGAAGACCTGGTGCAGATGGGATACCTGCCGCGGGCGATTGTGAATTACATTGCCCTGCTGGGGTGGAGCCCGGGGAACGACCAGGAGTTCTTCACTTTGGAAGAGTTGGAAGAGGTGTTCAGCATTGATCGGATTAATAAGTCCAGCGCGGCTTTTTCATTTGACAAGCTCAAATGGATCAACGGCGAACACATCCGCGCGTTGACCCTGGACGAATTCCATGATTTGGCAAATTCTTACTATCCGGAAGAATTGAAGGACTATAACACCCGCAAGATCAGTGAACTCTTGCAGGTACGGACTGAGAAGCTCACGGATATCCCCGAGATGGTGTCTTTCTTCGTGGAAGTCCCTGAATACGATATTGAGATGTACCGCCATAAGAAATCGAAATGTGACCCCGAAGTCAGCCTGAAAGTTCTAAAGGTAGTCAAACCCCTTCTGCAGGATTTGAAAACCTGGGATAATGACAATCTTTACCTGACCCTGAAGTCCTTTGCCAAAAATGAAGGGTACAAGACCGGCACGGTAATGTGGCCGATCCGCACAGCGCTCTCCGGCGTGGAAGTGACCCCCGGCGGGGCGACCGCGCTGGCGGAGGTGCTGGGCAGAGATGAGACCCTGCGCCGCATCCAGGCGGGGGTAGAAAAGCTGGAGAAGGCACTCATTTAGAAGCACAATAATCGTTTTAGGCAATAATCTAGAATGTTCCAGGATTAACAACGATGGAACCTTTTTATATATTATAAAATTATTAATCTGGACGTAAAAAAGTATGCTTTCCTGATTTCTAACGCTCCTCTCGCATCGCATGCTGATTTCCAACCTTCTTCTGATTGTATTGCTTTCTTGCCAATATATACTAAAAATAATCAATAGACGTTTTCATTGGAGGTTATAAAAACCTTTGGCATTTTAACCACAATATTTAAATTCTACGGCGTTGAGAATCCTTACATAAAGTAATTTCATATTTCTATAATGTAGACGTAAGGAAAAACTGATATTTTCGCTAGAGAAATGGCAGATTAACAGTTTGAATAGCGGTAGGTAATGTACAAGAGCGCACCGTGCGGTGCGCTCTTGTCATTAATGGATACTGTTCTAAGGGAGTGTGTTTTCTGTTAGTTTCGTGTCAGCGAAGTGGTTCATGGCTTCCCGCATAAAATCCGCCAGGCCGGGGGCAAAGCGGTCATAAAACGCTCTGAATTCTTCGTGGGTGGCGTAAAGCTCCCCCAAGCCGCGAAAGACCTCCGCCGGCGCCGGGAAGAAATTCTCGATCCAGGCATGCTGCCGGGCGATCAGTGCTTGTACGCTTGGGTCAGCCGGATCCCGGTCGATCAGCTTGGCGAGGCTTGCGGCGATGGCGCCGCCTTCATCTTTAATGTCCTGCCATTGGGCTTTGCTCATGTTACGTACTTTGCGATCCACTTCCTTTACGACCTTGGGGTCGTAAGTTTGGCGGACTTCCTGATTGTATTCTTCGATTTTTTCTTTGCTGAATCCTTCATAAAGTTCTGCATCTGTCAGGGGCATGTCATCCTCCTCCTGTAAATTGTGAATGGTCTTTTTGATGGTGGCTTGCAGTGATTCCAGCCGTTCGATTTGCAGCGCAAGGTTTTGGTGATGCTTTTTCAACAGCGCCACACGGTCAAGCTGCGGGTCATCCAGGATGGCTTTGATTTTATTGAGCGGCACATCCAGCTCCCGAAAGAAAAGGATTTGCTGAAGCCGCAGAAGGTCCCCAAAGCCGTATTGCCGGTAGTCGTTATCATCCCGGCTTTTGGGCTTGAGCAAACCGATCTGGTCATAATGGCGCAGCGTCCGGACGCTGACGCCTGCCAGCTTTGCAAGCTCACCGATGGTATATGTTGATTGATGTTCACGCGTGCTCATAGAGGTAGTATACACCCTGACGTAACGTTAATGTCAAGTGAAAGGTAGATTGTCTCCCAGGAGAATCTTGGAGACGGATGCCGTTTTATCGGGTGGTGATTATTTGGGAAATAGATAGTCTTTCATCTTGGTAAGGGCTGCGTATGTGCCCTCTTCAGGGATAAAAACGCAGTCATCACGATGACAGTAATAGAGCGCGCTCCAGCGGTCCATCGCTGTCTGCCAATCCGACATTAGCTTGTCGTTGGCCTCCTGCCATTCCTGCAAAACCTTACGATTATGCTGGGTGACGGCGGACCAGGCTTTCCGATTTTTGTCCTTGAGCCTGGCGCCGTTGACGATGCCAAAGATGATCAAGCCGATTCCGCCCATGAGCATAATCAGGACGGGGGCTATCAGGCAGATGATCAGCGTGGGATCTTCGAATACGCCAATAATGATGGACAACACCAATAATACGGAAGCAATCAGTGAGATTACAGTCAGGATGATGCCAAAGGTGAGCAGGCTGTTGGATTTCTCATGAGGGTTGGGCCGAAGCCGCGGCCGGGGAATCGGGTTTGGCTTTTCCGGTGGGGAGAGTTTTTTAGCGAGTTCGGAGGTTTGTTTGATGATCTTGGGGACTGAGACCTGCCGTGAGATTCTGCGCCCATCGGGGGTGTAAACCACCTCCGTGCGCAGTTCCTCAGAGTTGATGCTCTGTGTCTGGCTGCTGATGATGGAGGAGACCTTTTCCGCGCGGTCATTGCGGCCGCAGCGTGGGCAGCGGGCATAGGATTCCAGGGTGACCGCATCCCCCTCTTTGTGCACAAGGTGTTCCGTCCCGCAATGCTGACAGACCATCGAGGCAGCATCCGGGTTGACCTGCAGCTTGCCGCCGCAGGAGGGGCAGGTGAGGGTGATTAAGTCGGTCATGGCTGTTCCATTCCATAAGAAAGAATAATAAAGACGCATTTATTATACATGGATTTGAACAGGAAATTTCCTGGGTCAAATCCAAAACGAACATACCCAGCGGTTTCGGCCTTTGTGTGTAAAGAACGATTATAATAACAGCGAGGGTCAAAAATAAAGGATTGAGAGGGCGTAATGGCTGAAGGAAATCAACCCCAATACCCCGTCTTCGTGATGAGCGGCAGCGATATCAAGCGGCGAAAATTACTGAGAACCCTGGATCCTGAGGGCAAATACCGGACGAAAGCATTATTGCCCTTTTTGGGAAAACGCTTGTTAGACTGGCAGCTTGAGACGCTGCGGGAATCGCCCTATGTGGACGGCTTATACCTGATCGGGCTGAGCGAAGAGGAAGTTGATTTTGATTATCCGGTGCACATTGTGCCCTGCGCCACCCGTTCTGATTTTGCGGATAAGCTGGAAGCGGGCTTGGCTTATCTGGAAGAAATGGGTGAGTTACCAGAACATGTCATCATCAGCTCCTGTGATACGCCCGGCATACGGGTGGAGGAGATCAACGATTTCTTTGAAGCGGTGGGGACGCACGCCGATTGTGAATTCATCATGGGCTTGGTGCCGGAAGACGTGGCGGAAGCGGTCTTCCCCGGCTCGGGCAGGATAGTGGCGCATTTTAAGGATTGTGATGTCTTCCCGGGGGAGTTATTTGCCCTCAGCCCGCGCGCCATCCGGGACAACCTGGAATTCATCCGCGCCATTGGGGATCGGCGGCGGAAGATCAACAGGCACAAGCGCAAGATCGGCATAGGGCCTGTGCTGCGCTATGTGGCGCGCAAGCCGAGCACCTGGATTCTGTTACTTTCCTATTTGCTGGGCTGGGCGACGCTGGCGGATGCGGAGCGCGTTTTCTCGAAGGCTTTTACTTGCAAGGCCAAGGGGGTGCTCATCCCCGATGTGGGCTTTGGGATGGACATGGACCTGCCGGAGGATTATGCGCGGTTAGAGGGGTTTGTGCGGGAGCGGAAGGGGATTAAAGAAATATAAACAATAAAGAATATTAAAAAGTGCATTGGGATTTCATTGTTTATGGGGTTCGTGCGGGCGACCCATGGGTCGCACCCTACGGCTGTTATTTATTGCGGGATTAATAACGGTTAAGAAAATTGTACCGATGTGGGCTTTAGGATGGACATGGACCTGCCGGAGGATTATGAGCGGTTGAAATTCAATGATAATCGTTGCGTGATGCCATTTTTGTGATAATTCAATTAAAGATAAATTATTTTATTGTAGAAGAAGCATTGATAATTATCAAAAGAGGTGAATTATGAGAAAAGTACAACTAATTTTATATGAGCAATTACGTGAAAGATATAAAAATAATTTGTCATGTTTCGCTAAAGCATATATTGAGAGAATCGAACCTGCATTTGCAGATATTGAGGATGAGGCTAAGAAAATTGAAGATGATTATTTAGCTGAAATGAGTTCAGAATTGGGTCCTGAAGATCTTGATATGTATTATGATATTGCAGAGGAAGCGAAGTTTACGGCACTAGAACACTATCAAAAATTATCATTAATTAAATACCAATCTCTTTTAGGATGGATATCTTTATTATCTCAAATGTGGGAACAACAAATTACAGGCTTTTTAAGTAATGAACTTAGAAAAGAAGGATTTACTAGAGTTCAAATCAATTATTGGGATGTGGAACCGGTTTTTCAGCAATTTGGTGTTGAATTGAAGGACTTTGATTGTTGGGATACTATTAAAGAAATGAGAAAAGTTGTTAACGTAATTAAGCATGCTGAGGGACCATCAGCAGATTATACAAGACAACATCGACCGGACTTACTCGAATTTGATTCCTCAATTCCTGATAAATTGGAATTGTATAAAACATCTCTGAATGAAGAGACGCTAAATATTTCAAATGAAGATTTAATCAATTATTATGAAGCCTTAATTGATTTTTGGGATAGATTACCTGAAAGAATGGAAGCGATCTAGTTTATGATTTTAAGTAGACTTCTAAGAAATATCAATACTTAGATTCAAGTATTAAGTGCAACAGTGATTTTTTAAGAATAACATAGGTTGATCAAAATCAGCGGATTCTACCCCACTAGGGGTAGTTGTAGGGTGGGTTGGCAACCCACCAAACACTATCAAACAAGGATTGGTTAATTTGGTTATTGAATGGTAGTGATCTTCGTTTCATCGATATGTCAGGTAGAGAAAAAATATTAATTCGGTGGGTTAGGAACCCACCCTACTTATGCTTTCTCATCACCACCAGCGGATTAGGTCCTACCAGGGGCAGGGGGAAGCGCCAGGCTTTACGGAAGTCCGCATCCCGCATCCAGAATAAGTCCTCCCCGCCGTTCGTCCAGGGGTTGATGAAGCCCCAGGGAGTGGGAAACTCCCCCGCGGCGCTGTGGTCGGGGTCGTAGGCCCCCAGGATCATGGTATGCCCGCCCGGTTTTTTAGAAACGTTAAAGTTGCGGTCTGTATCCCCCAGGTAGATGGGCGGCGCGCCCTTCCACAGCCAGACCAGGGTAATAAGGGGCACCCAGTCCGGATCGTCCAGCAGATCAGGGAGGGTCTCTGGGTCGCCGTGCTGGTAGGAGGCTGTCACGGGGAAGCCCCGCGTGCGCGCCAGGTGGCGCACGATGCGCACCTGCTGGCTGGGCGTGACCGCCCAGCCGGGCGCTACGCGCATGAATCGCAGCCGCCGCCATAAATTGTCCACCTCCGCTGACAATGCCATAGGGTCTACTTCAACCCCCAACAGCATGCGCAAGCCGGCGGCGATGGCGTTGAAGCTGCAGGTGTTGCCCACCTGACAGGCTTGCTGGGCTGCCAGCTCGGCTTCGCTTTTGGCGTGCAGGGTCTTGCGCATGGGCTTCATCCCTCGGCAATCAGTTTCCCCTCAATATCGTCAAATAGATGCTTTTTTTGCAATGAGGACCACATCAAGGCTTCACTGTTGAAGCCGTTTGCTTCATCATAGGCGTAGGCGCCCTCCGCCAGGTCATGCGCGATGCGGTCAAACCAGGCTCGCAGGCTCCCCGCCACCAAAGGGCGATCTGGGCGGTTTTGCAGGAAGAGCAGCACCTGTCCTGCGCGGTCTGGGTCGGTCGGGTCGGTATCCAGGCAGAAATAATCGCCCACGCCGTTCTCTACGATGGGAATCCAGCCAGGATGCCACCAGGCATAGCGGATGTAAGTTGGTGCGTCCGGTTCCAGACTGGTGAAAGCGCCTTTCTCCGCCAGCTTGGTCAACAGCCCCCAGGTGCCCTGTATCTCGGTGATGGGCAGGATGCGCCAGTTTCCGATCATCCCAGCTGAGGTGGGGGTTTCGCCATCTGCGACGAGCAGCGCTTGCCGGAGTTCCTCAGGGATAACCAGACCGCTTTTGGCGGCGAAATTGTCGATGTCAGCGGGTTTGGCAGGGGGGCGGAAGGTGATACTCGGAGCGTGGGCGCGTGCCCAGTTCTGGATTTTGGCATAGGATTCAGTCAGGGGTGAGTATTCGGGCATGTGTTATCTCCTCAATTTACGTGGATGTGTTAATTGTATCAGGTTAGTGGCGAATATTGTGAGTAGTGAATTGTGAATGGTGAATGGTGAATTGTTGAATGGTGAATTGTTGTTCTTACAATTTATATCTCTATTGCAGGGAATCCTTTTTTATTATATATGTCTGAAGCCTTCCCCTTGAGCGCAGCGAAACACCCGAAGGGTGCCAAGGGGAAAGTGGCGCAAAGCGCTGGAGTAAAGCGGAACGCCCATCGGGTGCTGGATGAGGTGTTCCTTTTTCTACCTCATCAGTCTGCTCCGCAGACAGCTTCCCCTTTGCCCCTGCGGGGGCTGCGTCGCTTCGCTCCTTGAGGGGAAGCCTGAAAAATACGCTAATGTGTTTTATTTGCCCTCACGCCGGCGGTGGCGGCTGGGCGGTTTTTGATGACCGGTGATGACCTCTTTTTGGGTCTTTTTCCCAGCCGGATTCTTCTCAACGAACAGCTTTTCGCCGGTGAAAGGGTCTTTCTCCGTATAATACATCACGCTGGCATAGGTGGAAGGTGTGGGGGTGAAGACCTGCACTTGCTCGGGCAAAACGCCCAGTTCGCGGCTGGCGAAACGCTTGAGGTCGTGCATGTCCCCCAGGGTGCAGCCGGGATAAGCGGCGATCAGATAATAACTGAGGAACTGCTTTTTTCCTTCTTCCTGATTGAGCTTGTCGAATCGGCGTTTAAATGCCAGCAGCTTGCCTGTGTCTGGTTTTTGCATACGCTCTAAGACCTCGGGCTGGGTGTGCTCGGGGGCGACCTTGAGTTGGCCGGAGATGTGGTGTTTGACCAATTCCCGCAGGTACGACTCGCCGTGATTCTCGTCATAGAGGATCAGGTCATAACGCAATCCGGAGCTGACGAAGACCTTCTCCACGCCGTCAATCTGGCGCAGCTTCCGCAGTAGGTCTATCTGGATGCTGTGATCCACCGGCAGGGTGGGGCAGGTTTCAGGGTAAATGCAGTTCTTCCCCTCACACGGGCCCTTGCGGAGCTTGAGGGGGCATTCAAAGCCGTACATGTTGGCTGTAGGCCCGCTCAGGTCGGTGATGATGCCTTTAAAGTCCGGCAGGCGGGTGATCTTACGGGCTTCTGCGAGGATGGAGTCAGGGCTGCGCCAGCGGACAGTGCGTCCTTCATGAACAGCGATGGCGCAGAAATTACATTCGCCATAACAGCCGCGGTGGGTGGGGATGGAAAACTTGATCGTCTCCAGGGCTTTGACCTCGCCCCCACAGGCGTAATAAGGATGCAGAGCGCGTTCATAATCGAGGTCATAGACCGCGTCCAATTCCTCTTGGGAGAGGTAAGGATGGGGCGGGTTTTGGATAAGGTAGCGGTCGCGGTGTAATTGCGCCAGACCCTTTGCAGATAGGGGGTCATTATTGTGATAGAAAGTGTGAAACATGTCGATGAAAGCGTCTTTGTCCTCAGCGACCATCTCATAGGAGGGCAGTTCCAGATAATCCTTCGGGATCTGTTTGGCGATGTAGCACAGGCCGCGGATATCTGTTGGGCCTTTCCCTGCGTCCAGCGCTTGCGCCAGTTCTAAGACGGAAGCCTCCGCCATACCGTAGAGCAGATAGTCTGCTTTGGCGTCAAAGAGGAACGAGCGCCGGATGGAATCGGACCAGAAATCATAATGGGCGATGCGCCGCAGGCTGGCTTCCACGCCGCCCAGCACGATGGGAACGGTGTCCTTGAAGCAGCGGCGGATCAGGTTGGCGTAAACCAGTGACGCGCGGTTGGGGCGTTTGGTGTTGTGCCCGCCAGGGGTGTAATCATCAGCGCGGCGGGGGCGCCCGGTGGCAGTGTAATTGGCGACCATCGAGTCGATGCTGCCGGCAGTGACGCCCCAAAAAAGGCGCGGTCTGCCCAGGCGGGTGATGTCCGTATTGGATTGAAAATCGGGCTGTGCAATCACGCCTACCTTGTAGCCGGCGTTTAGGAGGACTTTGCCGATCAGCGCAACACCCATGAAAGGGCTGTCGATGTAGCTGTCGCCGGTGATGAGGATGATGTCGAGTTGGTTCCAACCGAGTTTTACCAACTCAGTTTGGGTGGTGGGCAGGAACATAAGCTTCTTTCTGATTGTTTTTTGTTGCGGATTGATTCTACCTTACAGAGCGGGAAGGTGTTGAATAGCGTTTTTTGTAAAAGACCGAAGAAAATATAAGGCCGGAAAAATTTGGGGATTGTATACTATGGCTGGAAAATAAAAATTAGACAGAATTGGAGTTAATCAAATGCGACACACCTATCGAAACAGACCCATTATCCGGCGCCGAATAAGGCGTTCTTTCCGGCGAGGCGGGCGCATGCTGGGTTTGGTTGGGCTGGCTGCTCTGGGATATACATTGCTGGACAAAGCCCAGCGGGAGGGGCAGCGCAGGACAGCGAATGTGACCGTGGACATTGACCCACAAGACTGGCAGGGCGGCTGATTTACCGCCCTGAAAAAACTTGAATGTACAAGATTATATTTCCTGACCAGGATGATCAGAACCACACATTTAGTTTGGTGATATTTTGTTCAATGTAATGAATTTGTAGGTGTATGATTGTTACGGGTTCTCGTAATATTATCTATTTATCATTAATGAAGCCATTATCTCATCAAGAAGCGTAATACTGGGTTTGAAAGCATTTGGATCTTCTTCATTGAACCAGACAATACCTTCAGAGATATATTCATCCCAATGTGCTTCAAAATCTTGCCAATCATCAATAGCCTCACCGCCCTCATTGGGTAGGTCCATATGTGAAACTGGAAAGATTGCGCTGACATAATGCCTACCATCATCCGTCAAGCCTTGATAAGTATAGAATAAGTGATTGTTATTCACAGGATAAATGTCTTGACCATAGGTTGTCAAATAACGAACCCCAGATCCGTTTTGGAAATTAAAATATGCGACTTTAGCGCTGAAAATCTGAGCCGCGTTCCAAAGGGGGAGGAAAGGAAGCGCATTGCCATAGCGTCCACTGGGACGGTCGATGAGCGTTTGCTTTAGTTGGTTGATAATCTCCGCTGCGTATGGGCTGATAGCAGAATAATCCTCAACTGGATAGATAAGGATTTGGGGTGAGTGAAAGGAACCGGTGACGGGATAATTATTCAATGTGAATTCGTGGTGTGTGGGGTAGGTTTCCCCGGGCATTGCATTTTCTCCCATATTCTGTCCGACAATAACCGCAAGTGAGACGTTACTGGCAATGCTGGGATCATAGGAGAAACCAATGCCGTCAAACATCGCATCAGGCATTTCATCTCCTTCGGGAGGTTGCAGCTCATTTGTTGGAGGGTTGTCAGGTTCCGCCGCTTGGTCTCCGGTGGAGGTTGTGGGAGTATTCTCGATTACTGCTTGGGTCATTTGCAAGGCTGTCCGAGTCTGTTCAATGCTCAAATCCCCAGATTGACCATTATTTATGTTAATATCACATGCCAGAGAAGAAAGTAACAAAACGAGAACTGCTAAAAGGAAAAACATTGTTGGTTTTCCTGATGAGGATTGCTTAGACACGGTATTATCCTTTCTATGAGTGGACAGATTATATTTCCCTATTGTATATCATTATAAATTTCTTTGTGCAACTGTTTAGATAAATAAACCAGTGCATTAACAAATCATCTTGCAGCGCAAGAATGAAGACGGCTGCAAGATGACTTAATTAATGAAAATGGTTGTAAAAATTTTTTTGAAAAACAGTTATGTCAATTGATCATTCTCCGATAATTTTGACTAAAATACGCTTGCGGCGTCGTCCGTCAAATTCGCCGTAGAAGATCTGCTCCCAGGGGCCGAAATCAAGGCGGCCTTCGGTCACTGCAACAACGACCTCGCGTCCCATGATCTGTCGTTTGAGGTGGGCGTCGGCGTTGTCCTCGCCGGTGCGGTTATGGCTGTATTGCTCAATTGGTGTGTGGGGGGCTAATTCCTCCAGCCAATCCTCATAATCCTGATGCAACCCGGATTCATCATCGTTAATGAACACTGAGGCGGTGATGTGCATGGCGTTGACCAGGCATAAGCCTTCCTGAATGCCGCTTTCATGCAGCGTTTCAATCACCATGGGGGTGATATTGATAAAGGCGCGGCGTGTTGGGACATTAAACCAGAGTTCTTTTCGGTAACTTTTCATAGATTTCCTTACTATCTAAATTGACGATCTTTTTCATGCGATAATTATCCTCAAAATTATCTATTGATTTCGAAGGAAGCCATCATCTCATCAAGTACATTCAGGCTGGGGAAGAAAGTGTTGGGATCCTGCGCTTCCAACCAGGCGATTGTATCAGTAAGGTATGTATCAAAGTTATTGGAAAACTCTTCCCAATCATCAACCTCATTGGACCCATCATTGGGCAATCCCATGTGAATCACAGGCAGTACGGCGCAGATGTAATATCGGCTGTCAGCAGTCATTCCCTGATAGGTATAGAACAGATTTTGGTTGTCAACCGGGTAAAGTGCTTGACCATACATCGTCAGATAACGCAGACCGGATCCGCTTTGGAAGTCAAAGTATTCAACCCTTGCATTGAAGATCTGCGCCGCATTCCACATGGGCAGGAAGGGCAGAGAATCATGGAGTCCGCCTGTTGGGTGAGTGGCGAGGGCATTCTGTAAACCGTCAATAGCCTCGGAGACATAGGGGCTTATGGCGAGATATTCGCCCACGGGATAAACAAGGATCTTGGCTGTATGAAAATGGTCTCCTACGGCGTAGGTGCTGAAGGTGAATTCATAATGGGTGGGGTAAGTCTCGCCGGCCATGGATTCCTCACCCATGTTTTGTGCTGGAATTGTGGCTGCGTTGACATTTAAGGCAATGCTTGAATCAAAAGAGAAACTGATGCCTTCATAAACGAAATCCGGCACTTGTTCCGGTTCTTCAGGCTCTGGTTCTTCTGTAGGAACGATGGGTTCTTCAAGCTCTGGTTCTTCTGTAGAAACGACGGGTTCTTCAAGGGATTGGTTTTCAAGAGCCGCTTGCGTCAATTGTATTGCCACAAGGGTTTGTTCGGCGCTGATATCATCGTCGTTGTTATTTCCAAAATCAATGGTACAGGCAAGTGAGCTTATTAGAATGGCTAAACAGGCTAGGAGTACAAATTTAAAGGCTCTGGTACGAATCATCATCTTTCTCCTTAAAATAAATAAATCACGGTGACTGTATTTATTTTATAATAAAATTTCAAGATTAGCGAACGTGATTTTGTACACTTTACTGTGAGTCGGCATATCTTTAAAATTCTTTGCTACAATGAGGGATAAAGGAATTGGTCATTTTATTTTGATAGGGAGCAAGTTTCATGAACACAGTAGACCTCAAGGAAGGTGATTGGCAGTTAAGCATGGTTGGAGAATCGGATTGGATCCCCGTTTCCCTGCCAGGGGAAGTTCATGTGGCGCTGATGCAGGCTGGAAAAATCCCCGATCCATTTGAAGCAGATAACGAACGCCAGGTCCAATGGGTTGCCCAGAGGGATTGGGTATTCAGGGGAAATATTCAGGTGTCCCAAGAGATTATGGAAGAAGACCAGGTATGGTTGTGCTTTGATGGATTGGATACGCTGGCGAAAGTATCATTGAATGAGAAGGTTTTGGGAGAGATGGACAATGCCTTCCGCTCCTATTCCTGGGAGGTGAAGGATCTGTTGAAGCCTGGAAATAATGTGATCCAGATCGTTTTCAAATCGCCGGAAAATTTTGTTTCAGAGAAGCAGGAACAGGAACCCTTGCCCTCCCCCGATCAATCTATTCAGGGCGGGCCGCATCTCCGTAAAGCTCCCTGTCAGTGGGGTTGGGATTGGGGGCCGATGTTGCCGCCGATCGGGATTTGGAAGGAAGCTCGATTGGAGGCATATTCAATCGCTAAACTCGACTCAATTCACCTTCGGCAGGAACATCAATTCGATGGATCTGTCGAAGTGTCTGTTGAAGCGAAAATTGAGATTTGGACCGAGGGTCCTTTGCAGTTGTGTCTGACTTTGAAAGACCCCAGCGGAAATACATTCGCCACTACCTGTAAGGTGTTAAATGGCTCGGCAACAGCTTCCATTGGAATCCCTGAGCCGAAGTTGTGGTGGCCAAATGGATACGGCGAACAGACATTATATGAGGCTGTGGTCAGTCTGCGGAACGCTCAAGATGTGATTCTCGATTCGAAAACATACCAGCTTGGTTTACGGACGCTTGAATTACGTCAGGAAGAGGATGAATTTGGCGAGAGTTTTACATTTATTGTCAATGGTGTGCCGATTTTTGCCAAGGGTTCTAACTGGATCCCGACGGATTCTTTTCCGACTCGCATCAGCCGAGAGCAGCTAGAACAATTACTGGGCGATGCTGCCAGGGGGCATCAAAATATGCTTCGGGTTTGGGGTGGCGGATTCTATGAGAGCGAGGATTTTTATGACCTGTGCGACCAATACGGGATCCTCGTCTGGCAGGACTTCATCTTTTCTTGCAGTGTGTATCCACTGGGAGCCCCCCAATTCCTTGAAAATGTACATCAAGAAGTGATTGACAATGTCCGCCGCATCCGGCATCGCGCCAGCCTGGCGATATGGTGCGGAAATAATGAGATGGATTGGGGTTGGGAGCGATGGGGATGGAATGATGAAGTGACCTTGAAGTATCGTAATCCTTATCAGACCTTTTTCTATGAAACCTTACCCCAATGGCTGCAAACGCTGGACCCTGACACGTCCTATTGGTTCAGCTCACCGACATCGGGTACGCCTTTTGAGGATGCCAACAGCAATGAGGTCGGGGATGCACATTTTTGGGAGGTGTGGCACGGCGCTCAGCCCTTCACCGCTTATCGTGAGCAGTATCCCCGCATTATGAGCGAGTTCGGTTTCCAGTCGCTGCCTCCTTTGAAGACCATCAAGACCTATGCGGACGAAGACCATTGGAACTTAACGGATTATATGATTGAGCATCACCAGCGCAGCTATTTTGCCAGTGCGCTGTTCATGGGCCAGATGGCGCTGCATTTCCTGATGCCGGCGGATTTCCCGTCCTTAGTTTATCTGACAATGGTGCTGCAGGCGGAAGGCATCCGGTATGGCGTGGAACACTGGCGGCGAAACATGCACCGTGTCAGCGGAACGCTTTACTGGCAGCTTAATGACTGCTGGCCCGTCGCCTCCTGGTCGAGTCTGGATTATTTTGGCCGCTGGAAAGCGCTGCATTACATCAGCAAACGATTCTATGTGCCTTTGCTACTCTCTATCGAAGATGATGAAAAGAATGCCCTGATGAAGGTTCATCTCTCCAGTGATTTACAGGAGGATTGGGCTGGCAGTGTTCGCTGGCGGTTGATGCGGATTGATGGCGATGTGCTGGAGTCTGGCGAGTTAGAGGTGAAAGCTGATCCCCTGGCATCAAAGCTGGTCTTTGAAAAGGATTTCAGCAGCCTGACATTGGATGAGAGGCGTGAGACGGTGTTTGTGGTGCAATTATTGAAAGATGACGAAATCTTGTCCACGCAGTTAGGGACTTTCGTGCGCAATAAACACCTGCAATTGTTTGAGCCGCAGTTGAAGGCTTACTTGCGGGATGACGGCAATGGTGATGTCTTGATCGAGGTGGAAGCGGCTTACCTGGCGCGCTTTGTTGAGTTGTCCTTGGATGATGCCGATGTCGTTTTCAGCGATAATTACTTTGATGTGCTGCCAAGCGAAACGGTACAGGTCACCTGCCCGAAGCCGGAAGGCTGGACGATAGATGACGTGGGACGTTCGCTGACGGTGTTCTCATTGTATGACAGCTTTGCGTAAGAAATTAAATGTACTCAAAATATTACTGACTATAGTTTGATATATATCAAATAGTTTTACGCTTTTACTTCTTGCAAAATTTTAAGGAGCCTTTGGCCTGCCACTTCCCAATTTAATTCATTATCAAACCGTTCTCTAGCCGCAGTTTGATATGCGTTGTATCTCTTTTGATCATGTATCAATTTAATGATAGCTTGTGTATAAGCCTCGGGTTTACTGCTTTCTGGAAGAACAATTCCGGTTAAATTATGTAAAACTGAGGTCCCAAGCCCTCCTACATTGTTAGTAATCGTTGGAACTCCGAATGCAGCTGCTTCACTAATTACAATTCCTGCGGCATGAAAACGAGATGGGTGAATTAATAAATCTGCAGTTTCGAAACACTTATAATAAGCGGAAAGTTCTTGTAGGTTTTCTTTGTTATAAACTCCCAAGAATTCAACATTTTCTAGATTTTCACCTTCCATACCAGCAATCCTTAATTTTGCTGGAATGCCGTTCTTATTTAATAGATCACAAACATCAATTGCTATATCGACTCCTCTTAAGTGATACCGTTTCCCAACAAGCAATAATTGCAATTCATTCCCAAAGGTTTTTGTGATTTTCTCCTTTGGTGGGATTAAGAAATCAGGAATATATGCGGGAATTGGCATGACTTTAATTTTCTGATGATCTTTATGATAATGGTTGTGAATAATATCTGCGTTTTCATGACTAAAAGTGACGATCCGGTCACTTTCTCTTAATGATTTCTCCTCCCATTTCCCCATGATTTTGAAGCCAATTTTTGAAAATTCAGGCCAATACTTTTTTGTCCAATGAATCGTGGAATCGCACATATAAACAAATGGTTTTGTAATCTTTGCATGCACCATGGGTGCTGAATATTTTGAAAAAATGACATCCGGATCATATTTTCGAATGGCTTGATTAACGTGTTTTCCACTTTCTCGTATTGTTGAAGGAAAATATTTAATTAATCGTTTCTTGAATATAATCCGATAGAATTTAGAAAAGATTCTTTCAAAAAAGCTTGGTTCCTCTTCAAAGGGTCCAACCAGATATACTTCAACACAATCACCTTTTTTAATCATGTGGTATGCGCCATAATCAGACCCGCTATACTCGTCTTGAATGGTTGGATCCCAGCGACATGCCACATATAAAATTTTCATGACTCGCTTATTCTCACTTTCAAATTTGTTTTGTTATATTATTGGAATTTTACTATATATATTGGTATGAGTATCAACGCTAATTAGAAATGAAAAATGCTAACCTATTTCATAATTGTATATGAATCGAATCAATTGGAAAACCATCATAGGGGAATAAGAATGAAAATTTTTTTTATTTGTGGTATTCTCACAGATGTTTGGATTTATAGGATAAGAGAAAATTTTATTGAGGATTTATGACGGAATTCAAGTGGGGAACTTTTTTATCGTTCCTTTTGATTGGTTTTATTGCCCAGATCGTTGACGGCAGCATGGGCATGGCTTATGGCGTAACCACCAACTCGATATTATTGTCCATTGGCATTTCACCGTCTGTGGCGAGCGCGAGCGTACATATTTCTAAGATATTTACGACGTTTGTTTCTGGTCTTTCCCATCTGAAATTTAAGAACTCACACAAGAAAATCATCAAGAGTTTGATTATTCCGGGAATGCTTGGCGGTGCGATTGGTGCGATCCTGCTTGTAAAAATACCGGGTTCCATTATCAAGCCGATTGTATCGATTTATTTATTGGTGATGGGAGTTCGTATTTTGTTAAAAGCGTTCAATCATGTTCCCGGAGCGCAATTCAAACGAATTCATTATCACATCTTAGGTGTGGTCGGAGGTTTTTTCGATGCGATTGGCGGTGGGGGTTGGGGTCCGATCGTCACTTCCACCCTGCTTTCTCAGGATGAGGACCCACGAAAAATAATTGGGTCTGTAAATATTGCGGAATTCTTTGTTACACTAACACAATCAGCCGTATTTATTGCTGGGATTGGCTTAGCGCCGATTTCAATTGTCTTAGGCTTGATCATAGGAGGCGTTCTGGCTGCGCCCCTTGCAGCATTTTTGACCCTAACGATTCCTGTAAAAGCGATGTACATTATTGTTGGGTCGGTGATTGTTTTATTGCAGTTATTATTATTCGTAAGATTGTTGTGGCTATAATTTTAGCGTTGCTGCATTATCTATCAGAAGCAGTCGAAGACATCTCTTCAATGTTGCATTAGATGATGCAGTGTTAAATCTTGGATGTTTTACTCGTCTGGATTGAATTCTTTATATAAGACTGATCTGGTCGGTTAACTTCACGTCTTGAATGTGTTACAATAAACCGGTTTAAAAAGAAGAAAGGAATCTCTACACCAGTGAGCAAAAAGGAAAATACATTAATCTCGCCCTACGGCGGCAAACTTGTTGATCTCGTCCTCAAAGGAGAGGAACGTGAGGAATGGTTGAAGAAGGCTGGCGGCTTTGAAACTGTCCGGCTGACCCCGCGTCAATCCCACGATTTGGAATTGTTAGCCGTGGGAGCTTTCTCTCCATTGGATCGGTTTATGGGCTCGGAAGATTATCAGTCCGTGCTGGATGAGATGAAATTGGCAGACGGCACGGTCTGGCCTATCCCGATCACCCTGACGATTGATAAGGAAGACCTCCCTGAACAGGATCATTGGGTGACTTTGCGGGACGTGCACAATCAGATCATGGCCGTGATGCGCCTGGATGAGGTGTTTCGTTTTAATTGGAAAGAAGAGGCTGAAAAGGTCTACGGCACCCTCGATCTCAAACACCCAATGGTCTCCGAAATGGTTGGTTGGGGTGATTTATGCCTTTCGGGTGAGTTGAAAGTGCTCAATCAACCCGTCTATGATGATTTCGTAGAACTGCGTATGACGCCTGCGGAAACGCGCCAGAAACTAATGGAAATAGGCAATGCCAATGTGGTTGCCTTCCAGACGCGCAACCCGATGCACCGCGTGCATGAAGAGCTGACCAAACGTGCCAGCAAGCAGATCGGCGGCAGTTTGTTGATCCACCCCGTGGTGGGGATGACCAAACCCGGCGATGTGGACCATTACACACGTGTGCGCATTTATAAGGCGCTGGTGGAGAATTATTATGATGAGAACACCCTGCTGAGTTTGCTGCCCCTGGCAATGCGCATGGGCGGGCCGCGCGAAGCTGTCCTGCATGCTATCATCCGGCGCAATTACGGCGCCAACCACTTTATCGTGGGACGTGACCACGCCGGGCCGGGCAATGACAGCAAAGGAGTGCCTTTCTACGGCCCCTATGATGCACAGGGACTGCTGAATAGTGTTGAAGACGAAGTGGGTGTGAAGATGGTGCCCTTTGAGCTGATGGTGTACCTGCCTGATGAGGACCGCTATGAGCTGGCTTCACAAGTGCCCGATGGCGCTAATGTGGCTATGATCTCTGGCACACAGGTTCGAGACGATTATCTGGCGAAGGGCAAATCCCTACCAGAATGGTTCACGCGCAAGGAATCCGCACAGATCCTGCTGGAGGCGCATCCCCCGCGCTATAAACAAGGCTTTTGCATCTGGTTCACCGGGCTGAGCGGCGCGGGCAAATCCACCATTGCCAAGCGGCTGGTGAATATGCTCAATGAATACGGACGCAGCCCGACCGTGTTGGACGGCGATGTGGTGCGTACACACCTCTCCAAAGGTTTGGGATTCAGCAAGGAAGACCGCGATACGAATATCCTGCGAATTAGTTTCGTGGCGGGTGAGATTGTGCGCCACACCGGCACGGTAGTCTGCGCAGCCATCAGCCCCTACCGGCAGGCAAGGCGCGAGGCGCGCAAGATGGTACCCGAAGGGCATTTCATTGAGGTGTTTGTGGATACACCGCTGGATGTGTGTGAAGAGCGGGACATCAAGGGCTTATACGCTCGGGCGCGCGCCGGCGAGATCAAGAACTTCACCGGTATTGATGATCCCTATGAAGCACCGATTGAACCCGAAGTGTATCTAAAAACCGTAGGTGTCACACCCAAGGAAAATGCCCGAAAGATTATTGATTATTTGATCAAAGTCGGTTTATTACGGGAGTTTAATGGGAATGGGGGAGAATAGGTGTTTGGTACTAGGTATTCGGGATTAGGAACTGTGTATAGAATATCAAAGTTCCAATAGAATTAGTAAATACTTAAAAACATGCATGGTGCATTACGCTAATGCATGTTTTTTTGTAGTCTATTTGCATAGGGATTCAATTTTGCATTCCACCCGTAAGAATCTCCATCAGATTATCCAGGATCTGGTGGAGAGTTTCGCTTTCCAGGAGGGTTTTCTCACCAAGGGCATATTCTTTCGCATCCAATCGCTCTCTAACGTATTTTCCCACCTGATAATAGGCGCTTTCCAGCAGAAAGGCAGCGACGTCCGTGTCGACATTGGGTGCGACAGAGCCATGCAGGAAGCCCTGGGAGAGGAGCTGCTTGAAGAACTGAGTTGTGCCACGGCGGCGGAGTTCTTCAGTCATCTCAGGGAAGGGTACTTCGTCCACAAAGGCGCGGTAAGCCAGGCGCGCCAGGTGGGGGCGCTGAAATTCAAAATGAACAACGGAGAGGAATAACCAGCGCAGATATCCAAAAAGATCGCTGTGGGGGTCTGGTTCGGGTAGGTTCTTCATTAACCTCTGTCTTTCTTCCGTGCCTAACTCGATCAGGTAACGATACAAATTTTTTTTATCTTTGAAGTACTGATAGAGGCTGCCTTTGGCGATCTCTGCCTGACGGGCGATATTGGACATTGAAGCAGTATCGTAGGAATGCGCTGCAAACTCTTCAATGGCGGCATCCAGGATGCGCTCACGTTTTTCGTGCGGTAGGTTGTGGAAGGTGTCTGTGGGCATAATTTTCCTCAAGCTATTTCTAAGCAGTTGCGTTAGGATTTTTCTTAATGATCTCACCTTATTATAGATTGATTTTGTCTGGGTTAGGGAGATTGAGGTTCCAATCAACAAGACGATTGAGCAGGAACTGAATATGAAGGTCTGAAATGCAGTGTTAAAAAATCTTAAAATGATTTGTATAAATCAATAGCTTAAAGATTAAGACAATATTCCGTCTCTCGCTCACTGAGGTTGAAGTGGGATGAGGTGAAAAACAGTTTGTCCTTCCAATATAACCCTCACCCTGCCCTCTCCCTTTCAAAGGGCGAGGGTTTTGGACGCTTCGGCATCATCAATATTCGTCTATCTTTCTCAATATTACATATACTGGCTTCCCTCCTCTCCCTCGGCGAGGGAGAGGACGAAGGTGAGGGTGATAAATTTGACATTAAAGCATAGCTCACATGGGATTGTCTTAACAAGCTGTTGTTTTTCAACACTTTCGTGATAGCATTAACATCAAGGCTTTGATTTCTCAAATAATATCAATAAAATTCTCACCCAACACAAATTGATATATTTTTTAGGCTTCCTCTTGGCACCCTTGGTGTGTTTCGCTTCGCTCAAGGGGAAGGCTTTAAAAAAGCTAATTTTCTGTTAGCAATTCTTTGGAATTTAGAAATAGAAGCAGAAAGAACACCAACTTTACGATTATTCTGGTTTGAAGGTGCAGCCCTTAAATTTTAATGTAAAATAGGGGAGAATTGCCTTAATCATCACTCACCAAAAGGATGGACAATGACTGCTCAGAATTTGACAGAAAACCGATTAACCCTTTCGACTAAGATTATTTATGGTCTGGCGTCATTCGGCACCTCGATGGTCTCAAGCATCTATGCCGCCTTATTACCCATCTTTTATCAGGATTACCTCGGGCTGACATCCAGATGGATTGGGATTGCGTCCGCAATTTATGCGGTTTGGAATGCGATTAACGATCCCCTGTTTGGATTTATCACGGATAACACCCGTTCGAAGCTGGGACGTCGCATCCCCTATTTGCGGTTCACCGCGCCCTTCCTTGGGCTGACCTTCATCCTGGTGTGGTTTGCGCCGGAAGGTGCTGGGGACATCACCCAATTCTGGTGGATGCTGGTAACCATGCTGTTGTATGACACATGCTACACGATCATCGGTTTGGTGCATGGCGCGCTGATGCCCGAATTGTCCGAGTCGGATGTGGAGCGCAACCAGCTTTCGATCTCCTCGTCCGTTTTCGGGTTATTGGGGTATGTAATGGGTTTCTTACTCCCCGATCTCTTCCGGCCGCGGCCTGGCAACCTGTCTGGGTCGTTGATGAGTTTGCGGCTGTCGATGGTGGCGGTGGGTATCATTGCAGCAGTTATGATCATCCTGACCACATTGAAGGTCAAAGAGCGGCGAGAGTTTGCTATTGTGGACAAACCGATCAAATTCTGGGACTCCCTACGTTATACCCTCACTAACAAGCCTTTCTGGATCTTCGTGACGATGAACTTCCTGCTGACCTTTATGAATTCCATAGCGACCGGAGCGATCTTTTATCTGGCAGATTACGTCACCCAGACCAGTACGATCATCCTGATGGTGTATCTATTTACGCCGCTGGCGCTGGGCATCCCCTTTACCAATATTGTGGTGAAGAAAATGGGATTGCTGCGTGCCCAGCAGATGTATTGCGTGATCGGCGGGCTGGGGTTAGCGTCAATCGCCTTTCTGCCGGTGAACCTGATCCCTCTCAGCCTGATCATCGCGGGATTGGGACTTTCGGGTCAGCAAACGATCACCTATAATCTTTTGGCGCAGGTGATTGATGATGACGAGGTGAACACCGGCAACCGGCGGGAGGGCGCGTTCTACGGCGCCAACGCGCTGGTTACCAAGCCGGCGCAGTCGCTGGCGCTGTTCTTCACCTCTTTTATCCTGGAACGGTCAGGTTTCATAACCCGCGCATTGAACGAAGGGGAGATCTTCTTGAACCAATCCGCATCTGCGCTGTTTGGCATCCGGTCCATTGTCGGCCTGATACCAGGCCTGGCGATGATTGTCAGCGCAGCGATCCTGTTCTTCTTCCCGCTGAAAGGGGAACGTCTGATAGCCCTCAAAGAGACGATTCTGACGATGCACGCTGATAAAGCTGCCAAGCTGGCGGAGATGGAAGGCGGGGAGAAAATTGCTTAGTATTCTTTATATAAGCAATATATATTGATGAAAATTCTACAATATAAAATTGGCTATGCTATAATGTGGTTGATGATGAAATAACTTTGGGATATATCAGGTCGGGTTTTATGATTGTGGATTCAAACTTTTAGTGCAACAACATTGTTGAAGACCTCGTTAGGCTTATAGAAGTTCAAGGCTTTTCGAGGTCGATTATTTAACTTGCGTTGAACCTCTTTGATCTCATTTTCTGACACTT